>ENA-OQBT01000275-OQBT01000275.1-human-gut-metagenome-genome-assembly--contig:-NODE-275-length-35241-cov-2.929344_pt1 | contig 35241 bp, 38 predicted proteins | sample MGYA00242749_ERZ504557 | MGnify/ENA primary metagenome ERZ504557 (study PRJEB26092, sample SAMD00036243) | human gut metagenome | host: Homo sapiens | study: EMG produced TPA metagenomics assembly of... | reverse complement strand
TGTGATGGTTATGGCTTTTACCGTCTTTTTTCAGTACAGGGCATATACGAAAACTATAACATCACAGTGGCTAAGCTATGTGCACTCATTCATGAAAATATCCCGATGTATCAGATGGCAGTATAGCCGCGATTCTAAATGACAGCAGCTTAGGCAGCGATTATACAAATTTAAAAAGCGCAGAGACGCTCTTAAAAAAATACGGCATTGATATGGAAAAGGATTCTGCGGTTTTGTCAAATGAAAAAGCGCTTAAAGGGGCGCTTTGGCTAGACATATTTCTTGTTGTGCTTTTTGCAGGGGGCTTTTGCCTTTACATTGTGCTTATAAGATTTAGCTTTAAAAGACAGGTCAGACAGGCTGCGGATTATCTGCGCCGCATAAATCAGGGAGACTACAGACTTGTTATGGCAGATAGCACAGAGGGAGAGATTTCTATACTTAAGGGAGAGCTTTACAAGACAGCAATCTATTTGAGGGAGTCTGCGGAAAATGCAAAGGCAGACAAGCTTTTGCTAAAGGATGCGCTTTCTGACATATCGCATCAGCTTAAGACACCGCTCACATCACTTTCGATAAATCTGGAAAATCTGGAAGGAAATCCTGATATGGCACCTGAAAACAGAAGCAGGATAATGCGCAGGGCAAAGCGTGATGTGGATAATATATCGCATATGGTGCAGGCTATCTTAAAGCTTTCAAGGCTTGAAGCGGATGTTGTGGAGTTTGATGAGAAGGATACGCTGCTGTCTGAAATTGTGTCTGAGGCAGCTGACAATGTTATGGCACTTTGCGATTTGAGAGACATAAGGCTGTCCATAGATGAAGGCTCTGATAAGGATGCCTGTATACATGCTGATGCATACTGGCAGTGTGAGGCCATTACAAACATAGTAAAAAATGCAGTAGAGCACGCAGAGAGTGAGGTAAAGATAGCTTTTACAGGTATGAGATGTATGCAGAGATAACAGTGCAAAACGATGGAGAAGCCATAAGTGATGAGGACAAAAAGCATATTTTTACGCGTTTTTACAGCGGCAGCGGACAGCCGGCGGACAGCATCGGCATAGGACTTTCGCTCGCGGAAGCAATTGTGCGTCATGACAATGGATATATCCTTGTGGAGGATTGTAAAAAAGATGTATTAAATGAAAAAAATGAATGCAGTGGCACACGCTTTGTGGTAAGATATCTGTGATAAGTTGAGAAAATTTATCAATAAATACACTAGGAAGAGATAAAATGACACTAAAAGAACTTGGCATAGGACAGAGTGCCAGAATACTTACAGTAGGCGGTGAGGGCGCACTGCGCCAGCATTTCCTGGATATGGGAGTAATCCCAAAGGCCGAAGTGACAGTAATCAAATTTGCACCGATGGGAGACCCGATGGAGCTTCAGGTGCATGGCTATGAGCTCACCTTGAGGCTTGATGATGCGGCACATATTGAGGTAGAATTAATTGACAGCCGTTCAAGAAAGCATGAGGGTCCTAAAAAGATAAGCAACACAGCCCATCCCGGACTTGGCGAGGAGGGCAAATACCATGTGAAGGGCAGTGGCAATCCCCTTCCGGATGGTGAGAAGCTCACATACGCACTTGTGGGAAACCAAAACTGCGGCAAGACAACACTTTTCAACCAGCTTACAGGCTCAAACCAGCATGTGGGCAATTTCCCGGGAGTGACGGTGGACAGAAAGGATGGCTCTATTAAAGAACATCCGGATACATCAATCACAGATTTACCGGGCATTTACTCAATGAGCCATATACGAATGAGGAGATTGTGTCGAGAAACTTTGTGCTCGATAACAAGCCAAAGGCCATAATAAATATCGTAGATGCGACAAATATCGAGAGAAACCTGTATCTGACCATGCAGCTTCTTGAGATGGATATACCGATGGTTATCGCTCTAAATATGATGGATGAGGTGACGGCAAACTCAGGCTCAATCGATGTAAATAAAATCGAGGGACTGTTAGGAGTGCCTGTTGTACCGATTTCTGCCGCAAAGAATCAGGGTGTTGATGAGCTGGTGCGCCATGCAATACACATTGCAAAGTATCAGGAGCGCCCGGGCAGACAGGATTTCTGTGATGAGAATGATTTTGGCGGTGCCGTGCACAGATGTATACACGCGGTCAGCCACCTGATTGAGGATCATGCAAAGCTCGCCGGAGTTCCGATTCGCTTTGCTGCTACCAAAATTATCGAGGGAGATGCGCTTATATTAGAGCAGCTTCATCTTGATGAGAATGAGAAAGAGGCAATAGAGCATCTGATTGTCCAGATGGAGAAGGAGCGAGGCCTTGACAGAAGCGCTGCAATTGCGGATATGCGCTTTACATTTATTGAGAAAATATGCGAGAGCACCGTGGTAAAACCGAAGGAGAGCAGGGAGCGTATCAGAAGTGAGCGCATCGACCGTGTTCTTACAGGCAAATACACGGCAATACCGTGCTTTATAGTGATAATGCTTGCTGTATTTTATCTGACCTTCAACGTAATCGGAGCAGGCCTTCAGTGGCTTTTGGAGCAGGGCATAGGAGCACTGACCGCGCTTACGGATAAGGCACTCACAGCGCAGGTGTGAATGAGGTGCTGCACGGACTGGTAATAGACGGCATCTTTCAGGGTGTCGGAAGCGTATTAAGCTTTTTGCCGATTATCGTGACACTGTTCTTTTTCTTATCCCTTATGGAGGACAGCGGATACATAGCGAGGGTTGCATTCTTCATGGACAAACTCCTTCGTAAGATAGGACTTTCCGGACGAAGCATAGTACCAATGCTCATAGGCTTCGGCTGTACGGTGCCAGCTGTCATGGCGACACGTACACTGCCAAGTGAGAGAGACCGTAGAATGACTATACTCCTCACACCGTTTATGAGCTGTTCGGCAAAATTGCCAATTTATGCATTCTTTGTTAGTGCATTTTTCCCGAAGCATGGCGGACTTGTCATGGGAGGTCTGTACTTCCTTGGCATAATTGTAGGAATACTTTTCGCATTTATCTACAGAAAGACTCTGTTCAGGGGTGACGCAGTGCCGTTTGTCATGGAACTGCCAAACTACAGGATGCCGGGTGCCAAGAATGTGTGCCAGCTGCTCTGGGAAAAGGCAAAGGACTTTTTGCAGAAGGCATTTACAGTAATACTTATTGCAACAATGCTTATATGGTTCTTACAGAGCTTTGACATACACTTTAACATGGTAACAGACTCAAAGGACAGCATGCTTGCCGCTATTTCAAGTGTTATCGTGCCTGTCTTTAAGCCTCTGGGACTCGGAGACTGGCGTATATGCACATCACTTATCAGCGGACTCATGGCAAAGGAGAGCGTGGTATCAACACTTGAGATACTGTTTGGCGGAACTGTTACGACAGCACTCACAACACTTTCAGCTGCATCTCTTCTGGTGTTCTCGCTGCTCTACAGCCCTTGCGTGGCTGCTATAGCATCCATAAAGAGAGAGCTGGGTGCAAAGTGGGCAGTCAGCGTGGTGCTTTTGCAGTGTGCGATTGCATGGGTGGCAGCATTTATTGTCAGGGTAATTGGACTGCTTGTGATGTAAAAAAACTGATTGAATAGTTATAAAAAACATAAAAGGAGATATGTGATGGAGATTAAACTGGAAAATGAATCACTTGAGCTCACGATAAACAGCTTCGGAGCAGAGCTTAAAAGCATCACCGGCAAGGAAACTGGTACACAGTATCTGTGGGATGCCGATGAGAAATACTGGAAGAGAAGCGCACCGGTGCTTTTCCCGTTTGTCGGCAGCTTAAAGGACAAGAAGTTTACCGTTGATGGGACAGATTATCCGATGGGACAGCACGGTTTTGCAAGGGATATGGAGTTTGCGCTTGTGTCACAGACAAAGGATGAGGCATGGTTTTCACTTAAATCAAATGATGAGACTCTTGCAAAATATCCGTTTGAGTTTGTGCTCGAAATCGGCTATAAGCTCTCTGGCAGATGAGATAAAAGTGACCTGGAGGGTGACTAAATCCTGCGAAAAAGGATTTACTTTTCTCAATAGGTGGTCATCCGGCATTTATGTGTCCGGTCGCAGAGCAGGGAAAGCAGTCAGACTATTATCTGAAGCTTGACACAGACAGAGCAATCACCTACGGACTTATCTGTGACGGAGGACTTTTAGACAAGGATGACAATCTGCTTAAGGTGGATGTGGATGGATACTGTCAGATAGATGAGCATATGTTTGATAAGGATGCGCTCATAATAGAAAACAGACAGGCTTCAAGGGTGAGCCTGTGTACACCGGATAAGAAGCCATACCTTACGGTGTCATTTGATGCGCCTTTATTTGGTCTGTGGTCACCGGCAGGAATGGGAGCACCGTTTATCTGTATTGAGCCGTGGTACGGCCGATGTGACAGAGCAGGCTTTGCCGGAGAATTAAAGGACAGGGAGTATGGTAATTCGCTGGCACAGGGTGAGAAATTTTGAGAAGTCATATACGATTGCAATTGAGATGTAGATTTTCTTGTTCTAGGGTGGCTTAAATAGTTACAAACATAAATATAAGATATAGTTAGAATCGGGGGCCGGCTTTCTTAAGGCCGGCCTGAAGCAGCCATTTCTGATCAATTTTCTTAAGATCTTCACCGAATCTGACATGCAGCCGAACGGAGCCTTCGAGCTGCTCGATATGTTCAATGGTGCCCTTGCCAAACTTTGGATGATTGATATCGTCATTGATATTAAATTTTACAGTACTGTTTTTCTTTTTGCGGTATTCCTGCTCGCGTGAATATGTGTCGCGGATAGGAATACTCTTGTCAGTAATTTTCTTTTTGAGAACCTTATCATAATCGTGCTTAATAAGTCCTTCACCGGCTTTGTAGTAAGGAGTGGGAGCTGCTCCTATAAGTGAGCAGCAGTATTTCCACGCACTTCCGTGGATGCCGGGCTGCCAGTTGTACTTGTCCGGTATATCCATATTATATTGCATATAGTGGGCATATTCGTGCTTATATAAATCCATCCTGTCATCCTTTGACAAGGGCTTTGTCACACAGTAGCCGATGAAAAGCAGCGAAAAATGAAATTCTTCTTCATCCTGCCCAAAGCCCGGAGTGTATGCACCGAGCCTGTCCGTATCAAAGCCAAATGTGATAGGAACCCTTGCACCGTTAAGCCCAAGCTGTCTGTCGAGCTTCTGGTAGAGAAAGCGGATTTCCGCGAGATGTATTTTTGTTTCGTTTTCGAGTAGTTGTCGTAAATTGTTGTCTATGTTCATAAGTATATTTCTCTAAAAAATCAGTTTGTTTTCAACACAGTAATGATATATTCCGTCATTCTCAACTGATTGGCACACAAAATCAGCCTTAGCCTTGACTTCGTCCTTTGCATTGCCCATGGCAACACCAATGCCTACGGCTCAAGCATTTCAATATCGTTATGTCCGTCACCGAAAGCAATTGCTTCATCCTTTGAGAAGCCATAATGCCTAAGCACTGCAGCAACAGCATTGCCTTTGCCACTGTTAAGCGGAATAATATCAACGGCCTTATCCCACCATGCAGTTATCTGTGAGTGGGGCGCGCCGGATAGAATCTGTGAGTGCTCATCTTTTTTGCAGGAGCACATAATCTGATATATATCAGTCCTACTTATCTCGTCAAAATTGTCAGCGATTTTAAGCTTTTCGCTGCCAAAGGCAAAGTATTGCTCTAAATCAGGGTCGGTACCGTTTGTGACAATCATATGCTCGTTGCTGATTGCAATGGCGCGGTTCATCTGCTTTAGATTGGAAATTATCTGATATTTGTCGTGCTCATTAATAGGATTTTTGAAGATGATATCATTGCCTGCGGTGACGAATGAACCGTTAAAGGTGAGCAGGACATCAAAATCAATTTCATCAAAATGAGGCACACCTGTGTAGCATCTTCCGGTAGCCATACAAAGGATGATGCCATTTTGGTGGAGCTGCCTAAGTGCAGCAGTGTTTGCTGATAATTCTTTATGTCCCAGCCGAAGCAGGGTGCCATCCACATCAAAGAATGCTATTTTAATCATAATTCACCTGCCTGTTTTAATGCTAGTTTAATGATATTTTCATTTATATAGAATCCGTTTGATTGAATTTTGGTTATTGCATTTTTTACAGAAGAAATAAAATGTTAAGTAAGTCTGCATTGCACAATGCAATTAATGGTGTTGAATTGACAATTACCCTACGCATTATTCATCTCCTCTATAAATTCTGCTTCATCATCAAAACTGAAGATAGATATATTATTATTGCTTAGATATTTGATGAAATCTTCCTCACTCATTCCGGCTATCTGTGCACAATATCCAATAGAAATATGGTTTTTTAAATAAAGCATTAGAGCAGTAGCTTTCTTGGCAAAAGCATTAGCTTCATCTTTGGTCATTTTGGTATCGTATAATACTTCATCTGGTATTTTTATTGCAATACTACACATATAAACACCTCTTTCTATTTATAATGAATCATTAATTATATCTCAGTTACATGATAACATAATAAGCGCAAGATTAAAAACATTTATTTAAATTTCTGCCACAACGTAAGGTACGTAAGCCGGGGTCTGTGTGGCACACGCACTTTAGCTATCGCTACGCTTAGCAACTAAGATTCTGTACGAAATTATGCTCATGAAGCGTAGAAACGCACCTGCATGGACGCAGGGGAGAGGAAGATTTACATATGTGTACGCAGGAGGACCTGGTTCATAAAGATTACCATTTCTTATAACTGTGTTCTTGATATTAAAGGACACAAGTGGCTTTTTTCAATATGTTGTTGTTAATTTATGGTGTTGGGCTTCCATCATTATGCCAGAAGCCTCACAAAAAGTAGCTGAAACTGCAGAAATCACCAAAACAGCACCCAAACCCAGCCAGAAAGCCGGAAAAGACCTGGCAAAAAGTAGCTGAAACTGCAAAAATCCCAAAAACAGCTCCAAAAACCCAGCCGTAAAGCCTCATAAAAATGGACTTATAGACATGTATTGATGGCTTAGTCGAGAATTAACTACTGTGGAGTGTACTAGAACTTGTGAGTAGCGTGTCATTTGTAACCGCCAAAGCGTACACAATGAAGCAGTAACTATAAACTGTGAGATTATAGCAAACCATCTAGCATATACATTTGTATAAGTTTCGACGGTTTCGTCGTGCATAGAAAACCTAAGAGCATAATTTCGTACAGATCTTAGTCACGAAGCGTAGCGAGGGCGAAAGTGCGTGTCTCCCCAACAGTCCCCGGCTTACGTACCGACCTACGATCGATGCGCAAAAGTTGCGCGCAAAAAACGCGCACCTAATCCCTTGTTTGTGAAAAATGCTTGAAAACAAAAGTTAAAAAATGTCGAAATTGCACATTGACATAATTATAATACTGTAATATACTAAGTCTAGAACAAGCGGTTGCGCGAAAAACGCACCTAAGAAATAAATTAAATTACAAGCAAATGGAGGAAACAACGGATGGACAAATTTATTGTTAACATCATTCACCGCCCTGAGATGGTGCCTGAGTACTCAGCAACAGTGACAGGACAGGGAAAAGAAGAGGATATTGGAGATAAGAAGCTTATCACAGAGTCACTCGACATCTTCAAGACACAGCAGAGACTTGCACATGAGGCGGGACTCAAAACAACAATCCAGATGACATATGCTTCACTTTTTAATGATGAGGCAGTAGAGCTTGCAAAGCAGGATCACGAGAAATACGGTGATGAGATAGCACTTTCACTCCTTGGACTTCCATGTGAGGAGTTTAGAGAGAAGTATAAGACAAAGGATTTCTGTATCTGGATGTTCTCAATGGAGGACAAGAAAGCTATCGTAAATGATGTTTTCGAGAAATTCCATGACAGATTCGGTTTCTATCCTGAGTCAACAGGCTCTTACTATATGGATGCAGACCTTACAAACTACATAAAAGAAAAATACCCAATGGTAAAATGTGCAGTTGCAACATGCTGGGAGGAGGGCCCTAAGGCATACCACACATGTAACAACTCATGGTACACACTCTTTGACGGAGGCCCATGGGCACCATGGATTCCATCAAAGCAGAACACACATGCGCCAGCAGCAAATAAGGAAGAGGATAGCGGAATCGTAGCAATTCCACATCTCTCACGTGACCTTATTGCATGCTATGACGGAAACGGCTCAAACTTCGGAACACATCCACAGAATGTGCTTCGTGGAATGATTTATGATACAAAGACATGGGAGTATCCATATCTTTACAACCTCATCGACCAGTACAGAGACCTTGCAAAATACAATAACGGATATTCATACAACATGATGTTCGTAGGACCTGGCTGGATGAACAAGATGGGACGCTGGGAGCAACCATATGAGCTTCTCTTAAAGTCATACACAGACGGCTGTAATTACTATGGCAAGTTAAAGAAAGAGGGTAAGCTCATCGACATGACAATGTCAGAGTTCGCTGATTACTTCAGAGAGAAGAAGGGTGTCAATGCAGGTAACTACAATGAGCCTGAGTGTGCACCATGGAGAGATATCCTTTACGGCTCAGACAAGCAGCTCTTCTGGTACTGTGACCCATACATGAGAGCATGCGTAAACATGGATCAGGGTGGAGCAATCGTAGACCTTCGTCCATACGTTGCAAAGCTTGAGTGGCCGGTAGGAATCGGAACAAAGCATGTACAGGATGCATCTTATCCATTCCTTATTCAGGAGAAATATAGAGCAGGATACTTTACACACTATGCAGGAGCAGGAACAGTAAGAAGTGCCAAGCTTTCACACAACGGTGAGGAGGTTGACCTGTGTCTCTGTCCTACACACAGCCATTTTTCAGAGGAAGTTATTGATGGCAAGAAGACAAGAATCCTTACACTTGATCCTGTAGATATTGAGTTTTATGATGTTAAGCTTACTCTTCAGACAAAGGAATACTTTGAGGAGGCTCATCAAACATCAAGATTGAGCGTAATATCCTTAGCATGAGTGATCCAAATGCAGAGGTTTATCTCGATGAGTACATCACAGCATGCTACGGAACAACAGAGTATCCTGAGGATATGACAGGCATCACACTTACATGTGAGGGAGAAAACCCACAGAGCATCAATTATGAGTACAAGTGTCGTGATGCAAAGGTTGACGGAGCAACTGCAGTAAGCGCAGTAATTCCTGCAATCCAGACAAAGGTTTCACTCACACCATCTGCAAAGGCAGAGGGATACATTGAGGAAGGATATGCATTCTCTCCAATGTTCAAGCTTGGTTACAAGAAACAGATTAAAGACAAGGAGGTATTTGCAACATGGCTCAACTTGGAAAAGGCAAATTAAATTACAGATGTCCTTTATGTTTTATGAGGGATCTTGATATTGATATGTTCTATAATAAGGAAACAGGTATTTATAGCTGCATCCGCTGTCAGTTCAGAGGTACAGAGGAAGATGTGCTTCAGGGCAACGAGGATGTCCGAAAGAAGTACAAGGCTATGTACAAGAGGTTCGACAAGTTCGATTTTGATTAAAGTAGTGATGATTGGTACGCTGCTGCTATAATGGCAGCAGCGTATTTTGCATCTGACTACAAAGGAGAGTATATATGGCAAAGAGAAAAAAAGACACGATGGAATTCAGATTCTATGAGCTGCCGCAGGGAGAGTCTGCACTTGTGCTATGCGGAGAATCCTGGAAGAGAGTGTATGGTCATGAGGAATTTCACCTGCATTTCCATAATCTGCTTGAAATCGGCATCTGCCGCGAGGGAGATGGAAATATGTATCTGGATGAGGATATTTACCAGTATCATGACGGCGATATCACATTTATACCTGAGAATTTTCCACATGTTACAGTCAGCTATGGTGAGGTGGTGAATTTCTGGGAGTACATTTTTATTGACATACATTCTGTGATAGAAGAGATGTTCCCAAACAATACGGCATTCCAGAATGAGGCAGTTACGACTATATCAAAAAAAGCGTTTATGACTAACGTGTATCAGAGCCGGCTATGGCTGAGTATATAAATGCCATAATCAGGGAAACCCGTGAACATAAGATTTATTGCCAAAGGACGGTAAAGCTCCTTGTGCAGGGAATTGTAATAGAGCTGTTGCGTAGGTATGATGAGCTTCCGGAGGAGGATAATAATATCGTAAAGGGTACCAATATGTCACAGATAGCCACAGCACTTGACTACATGAATAAGCATTACAGCGAATCGATAAAGGCAGGGGAGCTTTCGGAACTATGCAACATGAGCGAGACTCATTTCAGGAGACTGTTTGAATCATACATCAATATGCCGCCTATGGAGTATCTGAATCTGATAAGAGTACAGAAGGCGTGCGAGCTTATGAAAAAAACAAATGAGCCTATGGAGCTTATTGCACAAAAGTGTGGATTCACAACCCAGTCAACTTTTAACCGTAATTTCCGCAAATTTTTGGACACTTCGCCATATCAGTGGAAGATAAATCCTGAAAATTATGAGCATAAACTGCTGAATTTTAGGATATCTGCACTAAGATGGTAGAAAATGCATGTTTCGTATAATTTTGTACATTTATGATCGAATATGCATGTAATTGTGTGGAATTTGTTAACACATAAATAGCATGTATGGTTATAATGACTATGTAATCAAGAAACGGACAAGTATTCATAGTTAAAATGCCCAATTAAAACAATAAGACTATGAATGAATTATGAACGGAGTATTACAAAAACATCATTTTTATTAGGGAGGAAGAAAAATGAAAAAGAAAGTAGTTTCATTATTACTCGTAACAACAATGGTTGCCTCACTTGCAGCCGGATGTGGAGATTCATCTTCATCAGGAGATGGCACAGAAAAGACAGGTAAGAAGGTAGAGACCGTAGATGACGGTCATACACTTACAGCCTGGGCTTGGGATGCAAACTTCAATATCCCGGCACTCAAAGCAGCAGCAGAGGATTACAAGAAAAATGTAGATCCTGATTTTGTACTCAATATTGAGGAGCAGTCACAGTCATCTGATATTGAGACAGCAATTACAACAGCAGGTTCAGCAGGAGATTACAGTACACTTCCTGACATCGTATTATTCCAGGATCACTACTTCCGGCAGTACCATACAAATTATCCTGATGCATGGGTATCAGCAAATGATGCAGATGTTAAGTGGGATGATTTCAGCCAGGAGAAATTATCATTCTCTACAATCGACGGAGAGCACTTTGGATTCCCTGTTGATAACGGAACAGTTATCTTGCTTACAGAACAGATCTTCTTGAGCAGGCAGGATACACAATCGATGATATGACAGGCATCTCTTGGAAGGATTTCATCGAGGTAGGTAAGAAAGTATACGAGAAGACAGGAAAATACTTACTTTGCATGGACGGCGACGGAAATGATTTATTCTACATGATGCTTCAGGCAGAGGGTGAGTCACAGTTTAAGGATGGCAAGCCAAACTTTGTAGACAACGCTAAATTAAAAGAAATCATGCAGGTACTTAAGGATATGATCGACAACAATGTTCTTTACCTTGCAAATAACTGGTCAGATTACACAGATCAGGCTGTCCAGGGAGACATGGTTGCAGGCGTTATGAACGGAAACTGGATCATTCCTACAATCGAGAAGGTTACAGACAACAGTGGAAAGTGGGAGATTACATCTCTTCCAACACTTGAGGGTGGTGAAGGCTATGCATCAAACGGTGGTTCTTCACTTTACATCACAAGCAACTGCAAGCAGACAGACCTTGCTAAGAAATTCTTAGCATATACATTCGGTGGCGGATCTTATACAGACAAGGGTGTATCTGAGACATATGACAATGCTCTTAAGAATGGTGGTGTTATCACTACATATACACCTGCAGGCAAGTCTGAGGTTTACAACGAGGGCGTTGAGTACTTCAACAACCAGCCAATTTACGCTAAGATCGTTGAGATGGGTGCAAATGTTAAGACAATCGAGCAGAGCGATTTCCATTACGATGCACGTAAGAAGCTTGCTACAGCACTTATCAATATTACTCAGAACGGTGCAGATATCGATTCAGAGATAAAGACAGCAGAGGATGACCTTAAATTCACAATGGGACTTTAATCTGTTAGCTTGATGGCAAATGTACAGGGAGCCATTAAATGGCTCCCTGTTTTTTCTCAAAGACTTATAGTTAGGAGGCCTTTACAGTGAAGAATAAGAAAAAAGGAATGAGCATAACAGGTAAACAAAGGGCTGCCGGCTGGATTTATCTGGCTCCGGCTACAATACTCATTTTCATAATGAGCTTCTGGCCTATTATCCAGGCTGTTATTACATCATTTAAAACCGGTTCAAGTGCAAATATGCAGTGGCTAATCCATTTGCCTACAATTACACAAGAATGTTTCAGGATGCGGTTTTCAAGAGATCTATCGGAAACACATTCCTATATTTAATTATCGAAGTTCCAATCATGCTTGTACTGGCAATTTTACTGGCACAGTTACTTAACAACAAGCATCTTAAATTTAAAGGACTTTTCCGTACATGTGTATTTTTACCATGTGCAACATCACTCGTATCATATGCATTGATTTTTAAATCGCTTTTTGCAACACAGGGACTTATCAATACAATCCTTGTTAAACTTGGAATATTAGAGAGCAACTTTAACTTCCTCGGTACAGGCTGGAGCGCTAAGATTATTATCATAGTAGCTCTTATCTGGAGATGGACAGGATATAATATGGTGTTCTTTTTAGCTGGTCTGCAGAATATCGAGTATTCTGTTTACGAGGCGGCAAAGATAGATGGAGCGAGCGGCTGGAGGACCTTCTGGTCTATCACGGTTCCTCTTCTTAGACCTACAATTGTTATGACAACCATCATGTCAATAAACGGTACATTACAGCTCTTCGATGAGTCTGTAAACCTGACAAAGGGTGGACCTGCAAATGCGACAATCACCATGTCACATTATATCTATAACGGCTCGTTTGGTGAAGGTGTTGCAAACTTTGGATATGCATCAGCAATGTCTGTTATCGTATTCATCATGGTTGCTATACTGGCATTTATCAATCTGAAAGTAGGTGACAAGCGTGACTAAGAAAAAACATGGATCATCAATACAAAAAAGGCTTATACCTTCATACATTTTTCTTGTAATAGTTTCGTTCATCTCAGTATTTCCGTTTTTCTGGATGATATCGGCAGCGACCAACAAGTCTATTGACGTTGCAAGAGGTAGAATTGCATTTGGTGGCTATGCCTTGAGAACTTAAAGAAACTGTTTGCATCACAGAACGTTGCACTTGGAATGAAAAACTCACTTATCAATGCAACAGTTCAGACAATTATAGCACTGCTTGTCTGCTCACTTGCCGGTTACGGCTTTGAGCTATATCATGACAAGGCAAAGGATAAGCTGTTCTCAGTTTTACTTCTTGCCATGATGATTCCGCAGGTAGCTACACTTATTCCTCTGTTCAAGATGATGTCAAAGCTCGGCTTTATAAATACGGTATGGGGCTTCATGCTCCCGCTATTTCAACGCCGTTCCTTATCATGATGTTCAGACAGAATTCGAGAAACTTCCCAGTCGATATAATGGAGGCGGCACGAATTGACGGACTCAGTGAGATTGGTATTTTCTTCAAGATGTATATGCCTGTACAGAAATCAACATATGCACAGCTGCAGTTATCACATTCATGAATGCATGGAACTCATACCTGTGGCCAAAGGTAATCCTCAATAAGCCTGATGCTATCACAATGCCAATGCTTATTGCAAACCTCGCAGCAGGATATACAGTAGATTACGGTGTACTGATGATGGGCGTTCTTTTCTGCTCCATCCCTACAATGATCGTATTCTTTGTGCTCCAGAAGCAGTTTGCAGAGGGAATTACAGGATCTGTTAAATAAAAGTAAAATAATATTGTTAAAAATCAAGAAGGCAAATAATGTTTATTATTTGCCTTCGTCTTATAAGAGGCTTTGTGTTTAAAACATACATGTATCAAATAATAAATACAGTAGATAGGAGTGTAAAAATATGAGTAATTTTGATTCAAATATCATTAAAAATCCGGAAATATTTGAGCAGAACAGACTTGCGGCTCATTCGGATCATGTGTGCTATAAAAATGAACTGGAGAAAATTAAAGGAAAATCAAGCCTGAGATATGATATGAACGGCTTATGGAAGTTTGCATATGCAAAGAATCAGTCCCTGGCTCCTTGTGGCTTTGAGGCAGCTGATTATGACTGCAAAAACTGGGATGAAATCAGGGTTCCGGCACATATCCAGATGGAAGGCTATGACGTGCCAATCTATACGAATACCACATATCCGTGGGAGGCTGATGAGTCTATAAAGCCGGGCGAGGTACCTGAGATTTTTAATCCGGTTGCAAGCTATGTGAAGTATTTCACAATCCCTGAGAATATGAAGAACAAGAGGGTGTGTATTTCGTTCCAGGGAGTGGAGAGCGGTTTTGCACTCTGGCTGAATGGACACTATGTCGGCTACAGTGAGGACACATTTGATCCGTCTGATTTCGAGCTGACTGATTATATTGTCGAGGGTGAGAACAAGCTTGCGGTCAGGGTATGGAAATGGACATCAAGCAGCTGGTGTGAGGATCAGGATTTTTACAGATTTTCAGGCATTTTCAGAGATGTATTTTTGTATGCTGTTCCTTGTGCACATGTTAAGGATCTGTCAGTTGTTCCTACACTTAATGATACCTTTGACGAGGGCACACTTAGTGTGTCAATAAAGGCAGATGGTGATGGTATTGCAAGTGTAAAGCTTTATGAGCTTGGCGATTTGTCTGTGGAAAAATATGACAGGGCAAAACTTTTATTGGAAGAGTTTGATATAGAGCTTAGGAATAAGGAAATTTGCGAGGGCTCATGTAATGTGAAAAATCCTCTGTTATGGAGCGCTGAAAAGCCGAATCTGTATGAGGTTAAAATTATAGTTAAAGATACGCATGGAAATGAGACTGAGTTTATCAGCCAGCTGGCAGGCTTCAGAAGATTTGAGATGGTAGACGGACTCATGAAGCTAAACGGTAAGCGTATTGTATTTAAGGGTGTAAACCGCCATGAGTTCAGCTCAATAACAGGCCGTGTGCCAAACCGTGATGAGGTGATAAAGGATATTGTCACAATGAAAAAGAACAATATCAATGCTATAAGAACAAGCCATTATCCTGATGATTCCATGCTCTATAAGCTTTGCGATATTTATGGAATCTATATGATAGCTGAGAACAATCTTGAGAGTCATGGCACATGGGAGGCATATAATAAGGGCTATGTTGACCTTGACTTTGTTGTGCCAAAGGACAAGCCACAGTGGAGAGAAATGATGCTGGACCGTGCCAACTCATGCTATCAGAGGGATAAAAATCATCCGGCAATCCTTATCTGGTCATGCGGCAATGAGTCGTTTGGCGGCAAGACCATATATGAGATGTCACAACTTTTCAGACAGCTTGATAAGCATCGTCTGGTTCATTATGAGGGAGTATTTAGCGATAGAAGCTATAATGACACAAGCGACATGGAAAGCCAGATGTATACTCCGGCTGCAGGCATTGAAAAATTCCTTGCAGAGCATCCTGAGAAACCGTTTATCTGCTGCGAATATACACATGCAATGGGAAATTCCTGCGGTGCTATGCATAAATACACAGAGCTTTCTGACCGAGAACCTAGATATCAGGGTGGATTTATCTGGGATTATATTGACCAGTCAATTTACAAAAAGGACAGATATGGCAAGTGGTTCCTCACATATGGCGGAGATTTTGGCGACAGGCCTACAGATGGAGATTTCAGCGGAAACGGCATCTGCTACGGCGGAGAGAGAGAGGCTTCTCCAAAGATGCAGGAGGTGAAATTCAATTATCAGAATATCTCGGTTGATTTTGACAGCGATTACATCTTTACAGTCACAAACAAAAATCTCTTTGTAAATACATCGGTTTTTGATGCTTATGCCATTCTTCTTGCAGACGGTGAGGAGGTTTACAGGACAAAGCTTCAGATATCTGTTCCACCGATGGATAGGGCAAGCTATGAGGTGCCGGTGACTCTTAAAAATTCCATGATAGATGTGGAAAAAGAGTACTGTATTGTCGTATCATTTGTATTGAAGGAAAACACCATCTGGGAAAAGGCAGGATATGAGATTGCATTCGGACAGCATATGATAAAGAAGCCTGTAAGTGAGTATTCATGTGACAAATCAGTTGAGCTTGTTGTTGGAAACGGAAATATCCTTGTAAGAGGTGAGAACTTTAAGGCACTTTTCTCAAGAATGAATCTGGGAATGGTTTCATATGTATACGGTGGCGTCGAGATGCTTCCAAATACTATCCCACTGCCGAATTTCTGGAGAACACCTACCAACAATGATTCCGGCAACATGATGCCACAGCGCTATGCACAGTGGAAGATTGCCAGCATGTATGTGACCACCAGACAGAATCAGCGCTTTGCAGATACATCACCAAGGGTAGAAAAAAATGATAACAATATCGCCATCACATACACTTATTTCATGCCTACCACACCGCAGAGCTCATGCGAGGTGACATACAGAGTGTTTGGTGATGGAACAATCGAGACAACTCTGTCATATGATCCTGTAAAGGAACTTGGCGATATGCCGGAGTTTGGCATGATGTTCAAGCTGGATGCCGATTATGATACAGTGAAATGGTACGGACTCGGACCACAGGAGACATACGAGGACAGACAGCATGGCGGAAAGTATGGTGTATACGAGAATAAAGTGGCAGACAACATTGCCGAATACCTCGTTCCGCAGGAGAGCGGCAACAAGTGCAGAGTAAGATATGCAAAGGTAATGGATAAGAAGGGCAGAGGCATGCTGTTCTTTGGTGATGAGCTTTCGTTCTCGGCACTGCCATATACACCACATGAGCTGGAAAATGCTGCACATCACTTTGAGCTTCCACCTGTACACTATACTGTTGTCCGTGTGGCAAAGAAGCAGATGGGTGTAGGCGGAGACGACAGCTGGGGCGCACATACTCATCCGGAGTATCTGCTTGATGCCTCAGAGAAAATGGAATTCACATTCTGTTTCCGTGGAATCTAGCATTTTAAGGTTGTAAGGAATATTATTACGCATTTTGAGAGCAGGGACTATTACTGGGACTGCTCTCATGGTGTAAATAAATGATATAAGGATAAATGATATAAGGATAAATGATATAAGAATTAAGGAGAATTAAAATGTCAAAATTTATTAAGGGTATGGATTTATCGACCTTGCTCGAGCTGGAACGCTGCGGAGCAAAATACTACGAGGACGGAAAAGAGAAGGATATTCTTGACATCATGAAGGAGCATGATGTTGATACAATCCGTCTTCGTCTGTGGAACGACCCAAAATCAGAGGAGGGTGAGCCTTACGGTGCGGGTAACAATGACCTGGCTGAGACTATCGCTATCGGAAAAAAGGTTACAGCTGCAGGCTTTGGAGTGCTTTTGAATTTCCACTACAGTGATTTCTGGGCAGACCCGGAAAGCAGATTAAGCCAAAGGCATGGAAAGATTTCGGTGTGGACGAGCTGGAGCAGGCTGTATATGATTTTACACTTGAAAATCTGACAAAGATTATTGAGGCAGGTGTAAATGTCACAATGATTCAGGTAGGTAATGAGCTTTCAAACGGACTTTTGTGGCCTGAGGGAAAGGTACCTAACTACGATAATATAGCAAAATTTGTGAATGCCGGAATACGTGCCTGCCGCAAGGTAAATGCTGATATTCCGATTATGATTCACCTCGATAATGGTGGAAACAATGAGCTTTATGTCAGATGGTTTACAAACTTCATCGAAAGAGGAGAGGAGTTTGAGTATATCGGATTGTCATACTATCCTTTCTGGCACGGCTCTCTCGATCAGCTTGAGTTCAATATGAACGATATTGCAAAGCGTTTCAATAAGGACCTTATCATAGCTGAGGTATCCATGGGCTTTACAATGGACAGCTACCAGGAGTACGAGAAGCTTGCTGATTCTGAGCGTAAGGGTTATGCGACAAAACCGGAGCTTGTTGAGAAGATAGATTATCCTATGACTATTGAGGGCCAGGCTGACTTTACAAAGGATTTCTTAAACAGAGTGGCAAATGTTGTGGATGACCACGGAAAAGGATTTTTCTGGTGGGAGCCTGCGTGGATTCCTGTACCGGGCTCAGGCTGGGCTACACCTGCTTCGCTTAAGTATATGAATGATCCGGGACCATGCGGCAATGAGTGGGCAAACCAGGCGCTCTTTGACTATGATGGAAATGTGCTGCCGGCACTTGATGTTATTAAGAATTTTAAAAAATAAAATAATAACATATGTAATTTTGTTGCATGATTTGATTTGTTATGTTGCATTTTCAGTCGGATGTATTGCAATGTAAAAATGTGCAGTTATAATAGAGTTATAAAGAAAGAACGAAATATTTTAACTATCAATTTAACGCAAATACAATCAGCAAAGGAGAAGAAAAAATGATACAGCAGAACGTATTAGACAAATTCAAGGAGCTTTTTGGAGCAGATGGGGATATCAGAGTATATTTTGCTCCGGGACGTGTAAATCTGATCGGTGAGCACACTGACTACAATGGAGGACATGTGTTCCCTTGTGCACTGACCATCGGCACATATATGGCAGCAAGAAAGCGCGATGACAGGAAGCTTCGTTTCTACTCTATGAATTTTGACAATCTGGGTGTGGTTGAGTCATCACTTGATGAGTTTACACCTGATCCAAACGGACTTTGGACAAACTATCCAATGGGCGTTATGTGGGCCTTCGAGGGACGCGGAATGAAGCTTGAAAGCGGTCTTGATATTGTTTTATTCGGAAATATTCCAAACGGCTCAGGACTTTCTTCATCAGCATCTCTTGAGGTGGTTACAGGATATATGTTAAAGGATATTTACGGCTTTGACGTGACAAATCAGGATATTGCACTTATCGGTCAGTATTCAGAGAACAACTACAACGGCTGTAATTGCGGTATCATGGATCAGTTTGCATCTGCAATGGGCAAAAAGGACAATGCAATTTTCCTTGACTGCAATACTCTTGATTTTGAGTATGCACCAATCGTTTTGGACGGTGCAAAGATCGTGGTTACAAACAGCATGGTTAAGCACAGCCTTGTAACAAGTGCTTACAATGACAGAAGAAATGAGAGTGCACAGGCTCTTAAGGATTTACAGACAGTATGTGACATCAAGACTCTCGGTGACCTGACAGATGAAGAGTTCGAGGCTCATAAGGATGCGATTAAGGATGAGGTTGCACGTAAGAGAGGCAAGCATGCGGTTTATGAGAACCAGCGTACCATCAAGGCTGTTAAGGCATTGAAGGAAAATGATATCGAGACATTTGGAAAGCTTATGAATGCTTCACATGTATCACTTCGTGATGATTATGAGACATCATGTCCTGAGGTTGACGTACTTGTTGATGAGGCATGGAAGATTCCGGGTGTTATCGGATCACGAATCACAGGAGGCGGCTTTGGCGGCTGCACAGTCAGCATAGTAAAGGACGAGGCTATTGATCAGTTTAAGGCAAACCTGACAAAGGCCTATGAAGAGAAGGTTGGAAAGACACCTGAGTTTTATGTTGTTTCAATCGGAGACGGACCTAGCCGTCTGGCATAAAATCAGCAATATGAAATAACAGTAACGGATAAACAGGTTTTTCCCGACAATGATTAAGGAGCATGACATGATTCAGGAGAGAATATTAGAATTAGTAAAATATGGTCTTACAACAGGACTTGTTGACCCTGCTGATGAGGTATACACAGTAAACAGACTTCTCGAGGTACTCGGAGTGGACGATATCGAGGATGAGACATTTGAAAAGATAGAGGCTCAGCCTGCATGGACACAGGAAGAGGCAGAGGAGAAGCTTGAGGGTATACTCGAGGATATGATGACATACGCATATGACAATGGCATCATGAAAGAAAACAGCATTGTATACAAGGATCTTTTTGATACAAAGCTGATGGGCTGCCTTGTAAATGCACCAAGCGTGATCAGAGCCCGCTTTAAGGATTTATACGACAATGAGTCTTCACTTGCGGCAACCGATTATTTTTACAAATTAAGCTGTGACAGCAATTATATCAGAAGACAGCGCATAAAGAAGGATATGAAATGGACCACAGACACAGAGTATGGCACATTGATGTGACAATCAATCTCTCAAAGCCTGAGAAGGATCCAAAGGCAATTGCTGCCGCTAAAAATGCTAAGCAGAGCGCATATCCAAAGTGCCAGCTTTGTAAGGAAAATGAGGGCTATGCAGGCCGCGTAAACCATCCTGCAAGAGAAAACCACAGAATTATCCCTGTTACAATAAACAACAGCCAGTGGTTTTTCCAGTACTCACCATATGTATACTACAATGAGCACTGTATCGTGTTCAATTCAAAGCATACACCGATGAAAATCGAGCGTGCCACATTTGGAAAGCTGCTTGATTTTGTGACACAGTTTCCACACTATTTTGTAGGCTCAAATGCAGATCTGCCAATCGTTGGAGGCTCTATCTTAAGTCACGACCATTTCCAGGGCGGACACTATACCTTCGCTATGGCAAAGGCTCCGATAGAGAAAGAAATCACATTCAAGGGCTACGAGGATGTTGAGGCAGGTATCGTAAAATGGCCTATGTCTGTTATCAGAATCAAGTCGGCAGACAGGGATAAGCTTATTGATCTTGCAGATAAGATTCTTCTTGCATGGAGAGGCTATACAGATGAAGAAGCATTTATTTTTGCAGAGACAGATGGAGAGCCACACAACACTATCACACCTATAGCAAGACGTCGTGACGGAGACTATGAGCTTGACCTTGTGCTCAGAAACAACATCACAACAGAGGAGCATCCGCTTGGCGTATATCATCCGCATGCCCACCTTCATCACATAAAGAAGGAGAATATCGGACTTATCGAGGTAATGGGACTTGCAGTGCTTCCGGCCAGATTAAAAGATGAGATGGCAGAGCTTAGGGATGCAATCCTTACAGGAAAGGATCTGCATTCGACTGAGACTCTTGCATCACATGCTGACTGGGCTCTTAAGTTTATGTCTAAGTATGATAAGATTGATGAGTCTAATATTGATGGTATCATCAATGAGGAGATTGGACTTGTATTTAAAGAGGTGCTTGAGTGTGCCGGAGTGTACAAGTGCACTGATGAGGGACGTGCAGCGTTCCAAAAATTTATAGATGCGGTAAATGCATAAGATTTTCAATTATCTTTTTATAATGCGGAAAGCACCGGCGAACATACTATATATTTCGCAAGTACTACGCAGCTAAGAAGCAGTAAGAATTATGATTTAGGGTGTTTAGACCATGACACAACTGGCTTTTATGTGCCGTCCATGGCACATAACGCCTTGCCCCAGCGTCCATGCTGGGGCATTGTTGTAGGTGGACATAATTCTAACTGCTTCTAGCTGCTTCGTAAAGCACAATATATAGTATGTTCGCCGGTGCTTTCCTCGGCTGTGAGATAAACTGATTTTAAAGAATCGGTTAAAGCCATTATTGTTAATGACTTTTTACTAAAGATGTGTCATTAGGATCAATTTACCGTTTTTGTAGCTTGTGAAGGCAGTGGATGAATGCAGGCACCAGGAAGGCATCTGCGAGAATCCATGCGAGTGGGCTTGCAAAGCAGGCGGCAGAAAAGCCGAATATCGGTACAAATACAAGTCCGATGAGCGAACGCGCAATCATTTCTGCTACTCCTGCAAACATTGCAAAGCCGGAAAAACCCATGCCCTGTATGGTGAAACGGACTGTGTTTACCAGAACGAGCGGGATGTAGAAAATGCATTTATCAGCAGAAACTGATGAGCCTGTGCGACAACCTCTGTTTCGCTTGGTGATACAAACAGGTAAATCAGATAGTTGGCTATAAACAGCAGTGCCACAAAAATCAAAACCGAATAGACCGATCCTATAACTGAGGCTGAAATAAGCCCCTTCTTTACACGTTCAAATTTGGCTGCGCCGACATTTTGTCCACTGTAGGTGGCCATTGTGGAGCCGAGTGCGTCAAATGGACACACCATAAACATTGAAATACGGCTTGCAGCGGTCATTGAGGCAACTGCGATGGAGCCTAAGCCGTTTACGGCAGTCTGCAGTATGACGCTGCCTATAGCGGTTATCGAATACTGAAAGCCCATAGGAAGTCCCATGACCATCAGATTTCTGACATATGAAGAGTCAAGCTCCAAATCATTTCTGCTTACATGCAGCAGAGGTACATTTTTTGCTTATGTAAATGATGCACAGCACTCCTGATATACACTGTGACAGTACGGTTGCAAAAGCCGCTCCAAACACGCCCATGTTAAATACCAGAATGAAAAGTAAATCAAGACCGATATTTAGAACAGCCGCGATTATAAGGAAAATAACAGGTATGACCGAGTTGCCGAGAGATCTCAGATATCCTGACAGCAGATTGTACAGTATTGTGGCAGGAATGCCTGCAAATATGACAATCAGATACTGGTAGGCGAGGTCGTAAATGTCGCCTGGCGTATTCATCCAGGTCAGAATGTGACCACAGAGAAGCACAGTGAGTGCCGTCATGATTATTGCGATAATTACAGAGACAATTCCTGCATTTCCTACATATTTTTTAAGTCCTTTTTCATCCTTGGCACCAAAGCGCTGTGCTATAGGAAGTGAAAAGCCGGCACACACACCCTGGCAGAAGCCGATGATGAGAAAGCAGATGCTTCCGGTAGAGCCGACTGCGGCTAAGGCCGAAACACTTAGAAAACGACCGACGATTATTGTATCCATAAGGCTGTAAACCTGCTGGAAAAGCATTCCGAGAAGCAGCGGAAGGGAAAAGCCCAGAATGAGCCCGGTAGGAGAACCTACAGTGAGATCCTTTGAATTATTTTTAGTCATTATTTATAATCCCCTTGATTAAAAATAGATAAAATATATATAAAAATAGTGATTAAGTGTAATATACAACCTTTACAAACATAAGTAAATGAGGTAAAGTAAAATTGTTAGCATTTTTTTTGGTGCATATTTTAAAGTGAATAAAAACGCTGATTTTATGTTTGATATCATGTTTTTTTGAGAAGAAAATTGAATGATTAGTAAATATGTATGGGCTGACATATAATTAAATTTGGAGGAAAAGAATGAGAGACTGGGAAAATAACATTCGAAAGGTTGTACCTTATACACCGGGAGAACAGCCAAAGAATACCTGTGTTATTAAGTTAAATACAAATGAGAATCCATATCCGCCAGCGCCGGGAGTGAAGGAGGTTTTAAGTAATTTCAATACAGATGATTTAAGACTGTATCCTGATCCAAGGGTTGATAAGCTGGTAAATGCAATTGCGGATTTCTATAAGATAGACAGCTCAAAGGTGTTTGTCGGAGTTGGCTCTGATGATGTACTTGCCATGATTTTTATGACATTTTTCAATTCGAAAAAGCCGATACTGTTTCCTGATATTACATATTCATTTTATGATGTGTGGGCAGATATGCTTCGAATCCCTTATGAGCAGCTTCCATTGTCTGATGATTTTTCAATAGTACCGTCAGATTACTATAAGGCAAACGGCGGAGTAGTATTTCCAAACCCTAATGCTCCGACCGGAAAGCTCATGCCTCTTGATGAGATAGAGGATATAATAGAGCACAATCAGGATGTAATTGTCGTAGTAGATGAGGCATATGTAGATTTTGGCGGGGAGAGTGCGCTTCCGCTCATTGACAAATATGATAATGTCATTGTGGTACAGACATTCTCAAAGTCACGCTCGCTGGCAGGCTCAAGAGTTGGTTTTGCCATGGCAAGTCCTGTGCTTATCAAGTATCTGAATGATGTGAAATATTCGTTCAATTCATATACCATGGACAGAATCACAATCGAAGCAGCTACAGCAGCGGTAAAAGACAGAGCATACTTTGAAGAGACCACAGCAAAGGTCATAAAGACACGTGAGTGGACAAAGAAAGAGCTTAAGAGACTTGGCTTTACATTCTGTGACTCAAAGAGCAACTTTATATTTGCAAAGCCTGCAAATGTTTCTGCAACAAAGCTTTTTGAGGACCTTAAGGCAGACAATATATTTGTCAGACATTTCAGCTCACCTGAGCGAATAAACGACTATCTGCGCATATCCATAGGAACTGATGAGCAGATGCATACACTAATTAAATTTTTGGAGAATTATTCATGTTAAAAAAATATATTTACATCTTTTTAATTTCAATGGTACCACTTATTGAACTCAGAGGAGCAGTTCCGGTTTCACAGGTGATGGGGCTGCCGATAGTGCCATCATTTATCGTTTGTATCATTGCAAATATGCTTCCGGTACCAATTATTTATCTTTTTGCAAGAAAGGTTCTCATCTGGGGAGCAGACAAACCAATTATTGGAAGGTTCTTCAGCTTCTGCCTTGAAAAAGGAGAGAAGGGTGGCAAGAAGCTTCAGGCAAAGGCCGGAAGAGGTCTGTTTGTTGCACTTTTACTTTTCGTAGGTATCCCACTTCCGGGAACAGGTGCATGGACAGGAACACTTGCGGCAAGTATCCTTGATATGGATTTCAAGTCAACAGTTGCCGCTGTCATGCTTGGAGTACTGCTTGCCGGCATGATTATGATGATAGTAAGTCTGGCGGGCGTGTCTATATTCCTGTAGATTTATGGGGAGCTTTCTTCGTCCTTTGTTGAACAGTACAAATCCGGCCACCAGTGAAACAATTGTAACCACAATCACAACCACAAAGACCACTACACTATTACCGGGATCAGGGAAAAATCCTGAAAGTGTGCCCCAAAGGTTGAAAAGCAGATGAAGCCCCATAGAGTAGTAAATAGAGCCACCGCGTTCGCACACATATCCGAGCACTATGCCAAGTGCAAAGGCATATATGCCTGAATCCAGTTGAGATGGAACAGTCCGAAAAGTGCAGCCTGCATCAGATTGGCAAGAGCAAATGGCAAAGCTTTCTGGCACAGCGCATGGTTACACCGCGGAATATAAGCTCCTCACAGATTGGCGCCAGTATTACAGAATAAAGTACTGTCACAAAGGTGGTATCTGTGATGCCTGATGTCTCAAAAAGCTCGTTGTACTGCTGCAGCCAGTCGGGACGGATGTAGCCGGTTAAGTTAGCGATGAAATTGGCAGCAAACTGTGTACCCGGCACGAGTATGACGATTGCCACAATCATCATGGGATTGAAGGTTTTCTTAGGGGATGGAAGAAAATTACCTTCGTATCTGGCATAGTACCACATGCCAAAAATCGCAATGGTAATGAGTGCATAGATGATCATAATCATCATGTTAAAATTTACAGAGGTAAATGTCTTTTCAAGGCGGTCCGATACGTTTGCAGACGGAAAAGCAAGCTTTCCGACAAAACCCTGTCCAAACACTCCCATGCCCATCATAAAGAATAAGGCGATAGTCTGAATTGCCTCAACTGCAAGCAGTGGGACAAATGTGTAAAAGAAATATCCTACTTTTTCATTTTCAATTTACTCCATTCTGATTTATTAGGCGATAGTAACATTAGTATAACATATCATAATTTAATTGCAAGAAAGCTGTTTACTTTAAAACTTTAATATGTTAAAATTAAAAGTAAATAAATCGCATGAAAAAGGAGAACACGATGAGCAAGAATCTAAAAACAGAAGCAGTAGACCATTTGTTTGATGCTATTTTGTGTCTCAAGGATAGAGCAGAGTGTTATACATTTTTTGAGGATGTTTGTACTGTAAATGAGCTTTTTTCTCTATCACAGAGATTTGAAGTGGCAAAGATGCTTAGAGAGCAGAAGACATATCTTGATATAGCAGAAAAGACCGGGGCTTCCACAGCCACAATCAGCCGTGTGAACAGATCCTTAAACTACGGCAACGATGGATATGATATGGTTTTTTCACGCATGGAGGATGGCTCTGACAAAGAGGATTAGTTTATCATAGGGGAAAGAAAAACAGGCTCGTTAATTTGAGCCTGTTTTTTTAGAAGCCTCTTTTTCTTCATTTAGATCGTCAATCATGCGCTCAATCAGCATTTTCTTGATGTAGACATCAAAGCTCAGCATGCAGATAAAGCTGAATGTGTGAAGAAATTTCTGATCCTCATCAGGAAAATCCTCAAATGTCTCACCGGCAATCTTGTATTTCTTGCCGAGATCCTTTAAGAGCTTCTGCGATTCCTCCGCCTCTAAGCTGAAAACCTCAGTATAGACATCCTGCATCGTAAATCCGTCATCATTGCCGAAATACTTCTCGGTAAGCGGATTAAGAATCGAGCGGATATCGTTGATGCTCAATATATTTTTGAAATAATATATAAAAAGCAGTGTGAGCACATGCTCCTTAGAATACTTTTTCTTGTCCGGAGAAGGGAGCAGATTGTTTTTGGCATAGTTGTTTATCATTGTCTTTGTAAGGATTTTGTCGCTCTCATAGCGCTTTGATGCAGCGAGCTGCTCGTCCATGAAGGTTGTGACCTGATCCATGTACAAATCAATGTTTGGTATATCCTCCGGCTTTATGTAATCTATTGATTTAAGCTGTTTTAATAATTCTGATAAAAATTCTTTAACGTCATTCTCCATATCATCACCTCAGACTTTTATTATATAGTATTGAAAACTATATGACAAGTTTTTTTTGAATTTTCTCATATTGGGTTGTGCAAAACATATGTTTGTGGTATGCTGTAGATAAATTATTTTTGTATTTATGGTTTGTGTGCCTGTAATAAGACTGGAGAATTGAGAGGAAAACAGATGAACTTAGATATGTTGAATGAACAGCAGAGGGAGGCCGTTTTGACCACAGAGGGACCGCTTCTTATTTTAGCGGGGGCAGGCAGTGGCAAGACCAGGGTTCTTACATACAGGACTGCCTACCTGATAGATGAGTGTGGCGTCAATCCTTACAATATCATGGCAATCACCTTTACAAACAAGGCTGCGGGAGAGATGCGTGAGCGAATTGATGATATGGTGGGCTATGGTTCGGAAAGCATATGGGTTTCTACATTCCATTCGACATGTGTGCGTATACTGCGCAGGTATATTGACAGGCTGGGATATGACACGAACTTTACCATATATGATGCTGACGACCAGAAGGCTCTGATGAAGGACATCTGCAAGCGTCTTGAGATAAATACCAAGATGTATAAGGAAAAGATGTTTTTAAATGTCATTTCATCTGCAAAGGATGAGATGATTGATCCGATAGAGTTTGAAAACCGCTTCACAGGTGACTTTGTGAAGCGCAAGCAGGCACTTGTATACAAGGAGTATCAGAATGCCCTAAAGCAGAATAACGCACTCGATTTTGATGATTTGCTTGTGAAGACAGTAGAGCTTTTTAAGCTGGATAAAGAGGTGCTGGATTACTATCAGGAGCGCTTCAGATATATCATGGTAGATGAGTATCAGGATACAAACACCGTGCAGTTTGAGCTTATCAGGCTTCTTAGCCATGAAGTATAAGAATCTGTGTGTGGTGGGTGATGATGATCAGTCCATTTACAAGTTCAGAGGCGCCAATATCTACAATATCTTAAACTTTGAGAAGCATTTTGAAGATGCAAAGGTCATAAAGCTTGAGCAGAATTACAGGTCTACCCAGAATATCCTAGATGCCGCCAACAGCGTCATTTCCAACAACGTGGGTAGAAAGGACAAGCGCCTTTGGACTGACAACGGAGCCGGAGACAGGATTACCTTTGAACAGCTTGAGAGTGGCTTCGAGGAAGCGGATTATGTGGCGCGTTCGATAGCGAGACTCGTGAGAAAGGGTGAGGCGCGCTATAAGGACTGTGCTGTGCTTTACCGAACCAACGCACAATCGCGTCTTTTCGAGGAGAAATTTATTGCTGCCAACATCCCATACAAGATTGTCGGCGGCGTGAATTTCTATGCCAGAAAAGAGATAAAGGATATCCTTGCATATTTAAAGACTATTGATAATGGCCATGATGACCTTGCGGTAAAGCGAATAATAAATGTGCCAAAGCGCGGCATCGGAGCCACAAGCATCAATAAGGTGACGGACTATGCTCTTGAGAAGGGGATAGATTTCTATACGGCACTGCGCTATGTCGATGAGGTGCCGGGAATGGCGAGGTCGACAGGCAAGATAAAGCCTTTTGTGATGTTTATACAGTCACTTCGTGCGAGAGCCGAGATGGATTCGGTTTCGCAGCTCATACAGGCAATAATTGATGAGACCGGCTATGTCGATGAGCTGAAGGCTGAGGGCACGGATGAAGCAGAGCAGCGTATTGAGAATATTGATGAGCTTATAAACAAGGCTGTTGATTACGAGCAGGGGGAGGAGAATCCTACTCTCAGTGGCTTTTTGGAGGAGGTAGCGCTTGTAGCCGATATAGACGGTCTTGACGAAAACAGCGACTATGTGGTTCTTATGACTCTGCACAGTGCTAAGGGACTTGAGTTTCCGAATGTGTATCTGGCGGGCATGGAGGATGGCCTTTTCCCATGTCGCGCGTTCTCAAACACGAGTGATGATGAGACAAGCGAGTTAGAGGAGGAAAGGCGTCTTGCTTATGTTGGCATCACGAGAGCAAGGAGCATCTGACTATCACATTTGCGCGTATGCGCAATGTGCGTGGAGAGACACGGTTTAACAAGGTATCGCCATTTGTGAAAGAGATTCCGCGTGAGCTTATGTCAGGTGAGGTCTATGAGCCAAAGCGCCGTGATGATGACCTTGAAAGAAATTCGCAGAGCACGTACAGAAAGGCTAAGGAGGCCTTCAAAAAGACACCTGTATACGGCACAGAGTATGCGACCACCTTTAATACACAGCGTACAAGGACACCTGTCTATACACCTGTGAGCAACCAGAAGTCATTTGTTAGTGCCAATACCACCGGAGGCCTTTCATATAAGGTAGGGGACAGGGTATCGCACATCAAGTTTGGCGCGGGAGAGGTCATGGCAATTGTAGAAGGCGGCAGGGATTATGAGGTCACTGTGGACTTTGACAAGGCCGGTACCAAAAAGATGTTTGCCTCGTTCGCAAAATTGAAAAAAATTGACTAAAATTATTGTAATTTTTGTAGGAAAATTGGATATAATATGCTATAATGGATTTAACAAATAGCATTTGACAATTACTTTTGGAAAAGGAGCGGATTGAATTATGAGTAGAGTTGAAGAATTATTAAAGGACAACAAGCTTTCAGAGAAGCTCAGCATGGCAAAGCTTAATGACCTTCTCAAAAAAGAAGAGGAAGACAAGAAGCCTTCCAAGGCTGTTATCATATTTGCCATCATTGGTGTATTAGTTGCAGTTGCAGCAGCGGCATATGGTATCTACAGATTTTTCACACCGGATTATTTAGATGATTTCGATGATGAGTATGATGATGAATTCGATGATGATTTCTTCGAGGATGAAGACGATGATGATGCTGAAGAGGAAAAAGAGGCACCAAAGACTAAAGAAGAGAAATAATCGTTTTTAGATAATGGGGGCTACATATGTAGTCCTCATTTTTCTTTATGTGTGAAGCAAGGCATTTGCAGTCAGGCATACAAAGAAATAATAAAGTATAAAGAGAGATAAGAATTACATGAAAAAAGGATTTAGAGGAACAGGAACCGTAGAAAGAGTAGACTTCCCAAACAAGGGAATAGCTGTTACAGATGACGGCGACAGAGTAATTGTGAAAAATACAATTCCGGGACAGAAGGTGGAATTTGTTGTAAATAAAGTAAAGCATCAAAGGGCAGAGGGCAGACTCATGGAGGTAATTGAGAAATCGCCTCTGGAGACAGAAGAGCCATGTCCTCACTTTGGAATGTGCGGGGGCTGTACATATCAGACAGTGCCTTACGAAAAGCAGCTTGATATGAAGCTTACCCAGGTGAAAAAGCTCATTTCGGATGCCATCGGCACTGAGGAAGAGTCAGGATATGAGTTTATAGGGATACATGGAAGTCCTAAAAAGAGCGAATACAGAAACAAGATGGAATTTTCCTTCGGTGATGAGTACAAGGATGGCCACTTGCGCTTGGCATGCACAAAAGAGGAAGCTTTTATGACCTTGTGACAGTATCGGACTGTCAGATAGTGGATGAGGATTTCAGGACAATATTAAAGGCAACGCTTGATTATTTTTCTAAAAACAATATCCCATATTTTCACAGAGCAACACACAAGGGTTATCTGAGGCATCTGCTTGTCAGAAAGGCAACAAAAACCGGTGAAATCATAGTCGACCTTGTTACTAGCACACAGACAGAGGGCTTCAACGAGGAGGAGCTGCTTGCAGGCTTTAGATATGCACTTTTGACCAGGCACTATGACGGCAGATTCAAGGGCGTTTTACACACAAAAAATGACAGCGTGGCAGATGTGGTCAAAAACGAGGGCACAGAGGTGCTCTACGGAGATTCATATTTCTACGAGGAGCTCTTAGGTCTGAAATTCAAAATCACACCATTCTCATTTTTCCAGACTAACTCACTCGGAGCGGAGGTGCTCTATGAGACAGCGAGAGAGTTTATCCTGGGAGATGACAAGGATTCGCTAAACGGTAAAACAGTCTACGATCTCTACAGCGGAACCGGCACCATCGCGCAGCTTATGGCACCGGTGTGTAAGGAAGTAGTAGGTGTCGAAATAGTTGAGGAGGCAGTTTGCGCAGCAAAGGAAAACGCCGCCCTTAATGGCCTTGATAACTGTAAATTTATCGCAGGTGATGTGCTCAAGGTGCTTGATGATATAGAGGAAAAACCGGATTATATAATTCTTGATCCACCACGAGACGGAATCCATCCGAAGGCTATCGGCAAAATCATAGATTATGGTGTTGAGAATATGGTTTATATTTCATGTAAACCAACAAGCCTGGCAAGAGATTTGCAGATATTTATTGCCAGAGGATATAGAGTGGAGAAGATATGCTGCGTGGATATGTTTCCGAATACTTACCATGTGGAGACGGTTGTCAAATTGTCCCTCAAAACAAATCAACCTAAAATTGAGGTTACAATGTGTCCAGATGAAGAAAGCAATTATACGCCAGAGGAAAAGGCTACTTATCAGAAAATTAAGGATTATGTGAAGAACAAGTACGGTGTGAATGTGCATACTTCTTATATTGCACAGGTGAAGCGGATGTGTGGTCTGGATATGGGCGAGAATTATAATAAGTCCAAGAAAGAGAATCCAGAGGTTAAGCAGTGTCCGCAGGAGAAGGTGGAGTATATTAAGGATGCGTTGCGGTATTACAAGTTAATGTAGAAATAGGTTATTAAGATTTTTTTGATATTTAATATTAAATCACTTGATAAATTTAGAATGCACGAAAGGATAAAAATATGAATGTAGAGTTTTTTTTGGCGATATATGTAATACTTATTATAATTGCAATAATATTGGAAGTATATTTGTTGGCAAATGATAAATATAGATATGTCAGAGTATCAATAAATCATTTATCAACAGTATTACAAAGAAATGAAAATATAGATACGATAAATTTAATGGCAAAAGAATTGAATAGATTATATACTGAGTATGTAAGAGAATATGCTAAATTTAAAAAAATTTTATCCGAATATCATAGTATGGTTGGATGCAATTATTTTTAGATTAGATACATATAAAAAAAATATCGCAGATACTTATAGATAAAAGTTCAATAATAAAAGACGCTAGAGATTTACTTGAAAAAGAAAGACCATTTTATCAATGTAATGAATATCAACAAGAAATTTTGAATGATGTAACCAAATTAAAAAATGGAGATAATAGTATCGTAGTAAAAAATATATTAGATAGAATTATTACTGAATTTATTAGGCAGAATCATGATAATACCAGAAATCGTATATTGAATTCTGTTTCATTAATAATAGGTATTACTGGAATTTTAGTATCTGTGATTATGGCATGTGTTCCATAAAAACTGATTTTGGAATATTTTAAAACTTTTAAGTATTGACACCGCTTCGCCCCTGACGATAAATCAAGGGCTGGAGTGGTGTCATTTCTTATATTCATAAGTATTAGGAAGAAGGTTGAAATATACCTTCTTTTTTTAGTTTGCGCGCCATGGGCGCGCTCTAACGGGTGAAAGTCCCGAACACGCCCAGATAGTGGGAAGTGTATAGCTGAACAGCAAGGGTGTCCATCGTGAGATGGAATCTGAAGGAAGTTGTAAGCAAATTTCTGGTCCGACGGACAGAAATCACATATAAGGCTAGGCTATGAGAGATAAGTTGGCTAAAAGCAACGAAGTCTAATAACTATCACTTTTGTAGTAGCAGAGTAAATGTGGCGGATATATGGAGAGAAAGAGCGTGCACCTTAAGCGTGGAGGTCTCACAGAGGTTCCATTAGCCTAGTAACAACGAACTGTGAGAAGTCAGCCGAGCCCATAGTAGTGAAGAAGTTTCTGTAATGGAAATGGAGCGAAGGGGCGAACAATCAATAAGTTTGAGTATGTCTCGTATTGCAGAAATGGCAACATCTGCCGTAACCAATCGGGTAAAAGATGGTCAAATCAAGCGAGACGGAAAGGAAAGAATGCATGGACACAAGTAGTCTAATGGAGCAGATTTTATCTAGCGATAATCTCAACAGAGCATATCTGCAAGTCGTACGAAATAAAGGTGCAGAAGGAGTGGACGGAATGAAGTACACGGAACTCAAAGAACATCTTGAAAAGAACGGCGAAATCATCAAGGAACAGTTGAGGACAAGAAAGTATAAACCTCAACCAGTACGAAGAGTGGAGATACCAAAGCCTGATGGCGGTGTCAGAAACCTAGGAGTACCAACAGTAACAGACAGATTCATATAGCAAGCCATTGCACAGGTATTAACACCAATCTACGAGGAACAATTCCATGAACATAGTTACGGATTCAGACCGAATAGATGTGCACAGCAAGCAATCCTAACAGCACTCGACATGATGAATGATGGTAACGATTGGATTGTAGACATCGACTTGGAAAAGTTCTTTGACACGGTAAACCATGACAAGCTTATGACTATCATAGGCAGAACTATAAAAGATGGAGATGTTATCTCTATCATAAGGAAATATCTTGTCAGCGGAATCATGATTGACGATGAATATGAGGATTCTATTGTGGGAACACCGCAAGGAGGAAATCTTTCGCCGTTATTGGCAAACATCATGCTCAATGAACTTGATAAGGAAATGGAAAAGCGAGGGCTTAACTTTGTGCGATATGCAGATGACTGTATTATCATGGTTGGAAGTGAAATGTCTGCAAATCGGGTAATGAGAAATATATCTCGATTTATTGAGGAGAAACTAGGTCTCAAGGTCAACATGACAAAGAGTAAAGTAGACAGACCAAGCGGACTTAAATACCTTGGGTTTGGGTTCTACTTTGACACAAGAGCACATCAGTTTAAGGCAAAACCACATGCAAAATCAGTAGCGAAGTTTAAGAAGAGAATGAAAGAACTCACCTGTCGTAGCTGGGGTGTTAGCAACAGTTATAAAGTGGAGAAACTTAATCAGCTCATAAGAGGTTGGATAAACTACTTCAAAATAGGTAGTATGAAAACACTTTGTCGAAAATTAGATGGTAACATCAGATATAGACTTCGTATGTGCATTTGGAAACATTGGAAAACTCCACAAAACAGAGCAAAGAACCTTATGAAGTTTGATGTACCAAGATGGGCGGCATTTAAAATAGCGTATTGTGGAGATAGATATGCAAGACTCGCCCACAATGGATGGATACAAAAGGCTATAAGTACAAAGAGACTAACCTCATTTGGATTAGTCTCAATGTTAGATTACTACACCGAAAGGTGTGTTACTTGTTAAGTTGATTGAACCGCCGTGTACCGAACGGTACGCACGGTGGTGTGAGAGGTCGGGAAATTTAGTTAAATTTCCCTCCTACTCGATTACTCAAAATTAAATTACGGAAGGAGATATACATTATGATTTATGGTTATGGAAGAGTAAGCACGAAAGGACAGGCTAAGGATGGAAACAGTCTGGAAGCACAGGAGAGATTATTAAAGGAGCATGGAGCAGAAGTAATCTATATGGATTCTTTTACAGGAACAAAGATAACAAGATCAGAATTTGACAAGCTACTAAAGGTATTAAAGTCTGGAGATACATTAGTTGTTGCAAAACTGGACAGATTTGCAAGAAGTGTATCACAGGCAAGTGACCTGATAACAAAACTGATTGATGATGGTATCCGTGTAGATGTGTGTAATCTTGGCATTCTGGTGAATATTCTCGTGCGGCAGGTGGCTCATTGAGGCACAGATTATTCAATTGGGAAGACCTAACAAGCTGTACCTTAAGAAAATGTTTTCTTATCTTCATAGGGAAAGAATAAGACAGTTGTACACGGAGCTATATAAAGGGAAGCATATAACAAAGTTCAGAAATACAAAAATCTCTATTGAAAGAAAAGTTGCAGCATGATACTATAACCGTATAAACGGATGAATAAATTTATAAATACGGATATGTGCGGAATGTTGATGGAGGAAAAATCATGATTATCAGTGAAAGAATTTTTTGTGTGATGGAGCAGAAGAACATAACGCAGTTGGAACTCTCAAGAAGGACCGGGATTGCAACAAGTAACATCAGTGACTGGAAGAAGAAAAAGACGAATCCCAAAGCGGACTGTCTGTTGTCTATATGTGATGCATTGGAGATTACTCCCGAACAGCTTTTGACTGGAAAAGGAATTGATCCGGAATATAAAGATGCAGATATGGATTATGAAGTTACCAGGTCGGATATTAAGATTTTAAAGCAGATTCACAGCCTTGGAGATGCGCAGTATAAACGATTGATGGCGTATATGAAAGCTTGCAGAAGTTGGAACAGATGGAGAGTATAGTGGAGGATTAACCTGTGAAATCACAATTTGTGGCTTCACGATAATGGAACGATATAAGTCGCTTATAGAAATTGCAACCGATTTGTTTGAGACCAGCTATGAAAAGTCAACCATAAATTAGCAAAAAAATTCTTTTTCATATCGGTGGTAAAAAAGGGTAACTTTAATAGAGCTCCCTTAGGGTGCTTTTTCAAAATCTATCGATATTGGTATAC
>ENA-OQBT01000273-OQBT01000273.1-human-gut-metagenome-genome-assembly--contig:-NODE-273-length-35380-cov-3.386861_pt1 | contig 35380 bp, 51 predicted proteins | sample MGYA00242749_ERZ504557 | MGnify/ENA primary metagenome ERZ504557 (study PRJEB26092, sample SAMD00036243) | human gut metagenome | host: Homo sapiens | study: EMG produced TPA metagenomics assembly of... | reverse complement strand
CTGGCTGACTATTATCGGAGCCTTGCAGGAGAATACGTCCTGGTCGAACTAAAAGAACGAGTCGGCCATCGCCCTCTGCCGGCTGTCCAGGTCGTCGGACATGCGGGAGTGAGCTGGCCCGGGGCAATTACCGCGTCGTCTCCGATGCCCTGCTCACTCTCTTGGAAGAGACTTTGGCAGCCCGTCAGCAGGCCATCATCCTCCTCAACCGCCGCGGTTTCTCGACCTTCGTCATGTGCCGCAAGTGCGGCTACGTCGTCAAGTGCGACACGTGTGATGTGGCCATGGTCTACCATCGCCAGGCAGCTCATCTGCGCTGCCATTACTGCGATGCCGAAAAGCCGATTCCTACCGTCTGTCCTTCCTGCGGCAGCAGTATATCAAGTTCTTTGGCAGCGGTACGGAAAAAGTGGAAGCCCAGCTCCACGAACTCCTGCCGGCGGCCGCATCATCCGCCTCGACCAGGACACGACGAGCCGCAAGCACAGCGGTGACCGCATCATCGAAGCCTTCCGCCGCCACGAATACGATATTCTCCTGGGAACGCAGATGGTCGCCAAAGGTCATGATTTTCCCGGCGTCAGTGCCGTCGGCATCTTGTCGGCAGACAGCTGCTCAATATCCCGGCTTACTGGCTGGCGAGCGGACCTTCCAGCTCCTGACCCAGGCAGCCGGCCGGGCCGGCCGCGGCGATATCCCGGGCCGCGTCATCATGCAGACCTATGCACCGGACCACTACGTCATCCAGTGCGCAGCCCGTCAGGATTACCGGGCTTTTTATGACCAGGAAGTCCAGTTCCGGAAGGAATTGGGCTATCCGCCGTTCCAGGAAATGGCCAAGATACTAGTCCAGGACGAATCGGAAGAACAGGTCTGGCGCAAAGCCAACGACGTCGCAGCGGCCTTGAACAGCTGGAATCAGGACCACGGTGATGAAGTCGCCGTCATTGGCCCCTACGAAGACGTCATCAAGAAGATACGCAATAAGTACCGCGTCGTCCTCTCCCTGACCGGGAAAGACCTGACAGCCATCAAAAAAGCCATGCAGCACCTTCCGGCCTGCTGGCAGACCGGCGTCATCATCGACATCGACCCATGTAATCATGCGACCTAGCTATTACATAATGGTAGGGGCTCGCACGTGGCGAGCCCGTCAGGCATATGAACTCATTCCTCCATCGGGCAGAAACGGGCGTCCCGCCGTTTCCTAAAAAGATATGATAGCAAAAATGTCAGATTTGTTATATAATAAAACAGAATAAGCATTTTTACTATTACAATGAGGTGAAAGTTATATGGCAGTACTCAATATTATTAAAGCCGGTGACCCCGTCTTGAAAGCGACGGCGAAACCCGTTACAAAAGTGAATAAACATATAAAGAAATTGCTCGACGACATGGCAGAAACGATGTATGCTGCTGAAGGCGTCGGCTTAGCCGCACCGCAGGTCAATGAATCGCTGCAGCTCATCGTCCTCGACGACGGCCATGGTCTCATCGAGCTCATCAATCCGGAAATCCTGGAAAAGTCGGACGAAACCAACGTTGACACCGAAGGCTGCCTGAGCATCCCCGGATATTACGGCAAGGTAGAACGGGCTTCGAAAATCAAGGTCCGTTCCCTGACGCGCATGGCAAGACGGTCATTTATGAACCGGAAGGCTTCCTGGCCCGCATTTTCCAGCATGAAATCGACCATCTCTATGGTCATCTGTTCATCGAAAAAGCAGCGGATTTACGGAAAGTAGGGGACTAATGGATAAGTTACGCATTGTATTCATGGGGACGCCGGATTTTTCCGTCCCGTCCCTGGAAAGCCTGGCCCAGGCCGGTTATGATATCGCCGCCGTCTACAGCCAGCCCGACAAGCAGCGGGGACGGGGCAAAAAGGTGACTTTCTCGCCGGTGAAAGAAAAGGCCCTGGAACTGGGAATCCCCGTTTTCCAGCCCGATTCCATGCGCCGTGACGACGTCATCGAACAGCTGCGCAGCCTGGCACCGGATGTCATCATCGTCATCGCCTACGGCAAGATTTTGCCGAAAGCCGTCCTCGACATCCCCAAATACGGCTGCCTCAACGTCCACGGCTCGCTGCTGCCGAAATACCGCGGCGCGGCTCCTATCCAGTACGCTGTCAAGGACGGCGAAGCTGAAAGCGGCGTGACCATCATGCTCCTCGATGAAGGTATGGATACGGGGAAGATGCTGAAAAAAGCGGCCATTCCCTGGATGCCAAGGAAACGACGGCACTTTGTTCGATAAATTGTCCCTCCTCGGGGCCCAGACCCTGCTCGACGTCCTGACGGACCTGGAGGCTATGAAAGCCGGGCTGTCGCCCAGGATGAGAGCCAGGCGACGTATACGGCAAAAATTACCAAGGAAGAAGCCCAGATCGACTGGACAGGATGCTGTCGTGCTGGAACGGCTCATCCGGACGCTGGATCCTCATCCCGGCGCATATACGATCTGTCACGATGCAAGCGCCTGAAAATCTGGTCGGCTGATGTCGTCGAAGGTACCGGGGCCGAACCGGGAACCATCTTGGATGTGACCAAGAAGCAGTTCACCATCCAGACCGGAAGCGGCGCCCTGCGCATTCGCGAAGTCCAGCCGGAAAGCCGGAAGCGGATGCTGCTGCCCAATATCTCCAGGGTGTGACCTTGGCGGCTGGGGAACGGCTATAAACAAGACTCCATGCAGAGAAGCGGGACAACTGCCGCAAAGAAGACGGTTGCCCTGCTTTTGTGCTGTTCACCCGTTGCTTTTGAAATAGAGGAATCTATGAACGTACGTGAAATTGCCTTTCAGAGCCTGCTGACTATCTGCCGGGACGAAGGTATAGCAATATCGTCGTCTCTAAGGCGATACAGAAGCATCAATTTGCCGACAGGGACCGGCGTTTTTATACAGAACTCGTTTACGGGACCTTGCGCTGCCTCAATTACCTGGACTGGATCATTTCCCAGATCAGTACGCGCAAGCTGAAAAAGCTCGATCCCGTCTGCTTGGCCATTATCCGCCTGGGCTTGTATCAGATTTTCGGCATGACCAAAGTCCCCGAATCGGCAGCCTGCAACGAAGCTGTCAAGATGGCGACAAAATTCGGCAATAAAGGCATGGCCAAGTTCGTCAATGCCATGCTGCGCAACAGTATCCGCCGGCGGGACCAATTCATCATTCCCGATAAGGACAAAAACCTGACAGCTATCTGGCCCTGACGTATCATCAGCAGGACTGGCTTGTCCGCCGCTGGCTGGAAGAATATGGCCCAGACGATACAGAACGGCTCTGCCAGTATTTCGATACCATCCCGGCACTGTGCCTGCGCGTCAATACGGCCGTCACCAGTCGCGAAGACCTGTTGGCTGAGCTGGAAAAGCAAGGCCAGCCGGCCCGTCCGGCTGCCATTTCGCCGGATGGCATCTATCTCGATGGCAATCCGGGCATCCACGAGCTGACCTGCCTCCGCGATGGCCGGGCTATCATCCAGGATGAACCGTCCCAGCTGGTCGCCCATATCGTCGATCCCCAGCCGCACGAAGTTGTCTTCGACGTCTGCGCTGCTCCCGGCGGCAAGACGACCCATTTGGCTACCCTGGGCGGCCCGTCGTGCGTCGTCTACGGCGGCGATATCCACGAACATAAGCTGCGGCTCATCGAATACAATGCCCAGAAGCTGGGTCTCAAGAATGTGCGGACCCTGCTCCAGAACGGCTGCACCATCGGCCAGAAATATGCCGGCAAAGCCGACCGGGTCCTGGTCGATGCGCCTTGTTCGGGTCTCGGCGTCCTGCGCCACAAAATCGACTTGCGCTGGCGCAAGAATCCCAGCGATCTGCGGACCCTGCCGGCCCTGCAGCGGCGCATCCTGGACAGCGCCTCGCAATGCGTCCGCCCGGGCGGCGTCCTGGTCTACAGCACTTGTACCATGAATGATGAGGAAAACAGCCGCATTGTGGCTGACTTTTTGAAGAACCATCCGGAATTTCACGTCGAAAATGCGACGCAGTGGCTGACCGTCCCTGGTCATGAAGGCCCGTTCATCCAGCTCCTGCCGCAGCGCGACAATCTGGACGGCTTCTTCATTGCCCGCATGAAAAAGGAGGGTGGACATGAATAACCTCTTCGATATGACGAAAAAGGAACTGCAAACGTTCCTCGTCGCCCAGGGAATGAAGAAATTCCGGGCCGACCAGATTTTCCATTATGTCTATAAAGAAAATATCTTTTCCTGGGATGAAATGGTCCTGCTGCCCAAGAAAGACCGGCAGCTTCTCAAAGACGTCCTGCCCATTCACTTTCCAGAAATCGTGTCCCGCCTGGACGCGCCCGATGGCCAGACAGTTAAGCTGCTCTTGCAGCTCGCGGACGGCGAAACCGTCGAAACGGTGCTCATGATGCACGATTACGGCAATTCCATCTGCGTGTCGTCCCAGGTCGGCTGTGCCGTCAACTGCGCCTTCTGCGCGTCGGCCAAGAACGGCTTTGTCCGCAACCTGTCGGCCGGTGAAATGTCGCACAGCTCCTGCTTCCGTAAATACGTCACGCCGGAACTGCACTCCATCGTCATCATGGGGACGGGGGAACCGCTCCTCAATTATGACAACGTCATCCGTTTCATGAGCTCATCCACGACAAGGATACGCTCTATCTGGCTATCGCAACATGACCCTGTCCACGTCGGGCATCGTCCCCAAGATGTATGACCTGGCCAAAGAGGCATGCCCATCACCCTGGCCGTGTCCCTCCACGCGCCGAACGACGCCTTGCGGCGGCGGATCATGCCCATTGCCGAAAAATATCCCCTGGAAGCCGTCCTCCAAGCGGCACGTCACTATTTCGACGTCACAGGCCGAAAAGTCACCTTTGAATATATCCTCATCAAGGGCCTGACCTGCACTAATGCCTGCGCTAAGGAACTGGCCCGCCTCCTGGGCGGCCAGAACATCCTGGTCAACGCCATCCCCATCAATGATAATTATGACGTCGGTCTCTACCGGCCTGACGAAAAGACGATGAATGAATTTGTCACCTATCTGCAGCGCCATGGCGTCCCTGTCACCTTGCGGCGGGAAATGGGCAGCAAAATCCAGGCTGCCTGTGGCCAATTGCGGATAAAACGCGAAAAAATTTGACAGGTGACGGCGAATATGATATGAATTAAAGTGTACCTATAACGAAACACCGTGAGAGGACGTGAGAATTTGGGCACATACGGTGAATCCAAAATCGGCTTGGTTCGGAAAGTGAATGAAGATTCCTTTTATATCAGCCACGAGAAAAACGTACTGGCCGTAGCTGACGGTATGGGCGGCTATGTAGGCGGTGAAATCGCCAGCAAGACGGCTGTAGAAGCCATCGCCTATTACTTCAAGAATTTCAGTTATGCGGCACCGGTACAACTGGAGAAGGCCATTCAATATGCGAATTCCAGTATCCTCAGCAAGACCTTGATCGACCCCTCGCTCAAAGGGATGGGGACGACTGTTTCTTTAGTGACGCTGGCCCGGCACATGGCTTTTTGGGGCCACGTCGCGACAGCCGTATCTACTTATACCGCGACGGGGAGTTCACGCAGATTTCTGCCGACCATACCATCGTCCAGGTCCTGCTCGATAAGGGCAAGATCACGGAAGAAGAGGCCATTGACCATCCCCAGCGCCATGTGCTGACCAGAGCCGTCGGCGTCGATGAAAACCTGGTCGTCGACAGCGGAGCCTTTGAAGTACAGCCAAAGGACCGTATCCTGATTTGTTCTGACGGCCTGACGTCGTTCATCCGGAAACAGGAACTCTGCGATGCCATCGGCGATTATCGCCGGACGGAACGGGAAATCATCAATGATCTCTTTGCCCGCGTTTATGAGAACGGGGCCAACGATAATGTTACCGCAATTTTAACGACCATATAATCGCGAACGACTATGAAAGTGGTGGAATAGCTAAAAATGATTGGTCATATCTTAGATAACAGATACAAGATATTGGAAAAAGTAGGCGCAGGCGGCATGGCCAGCGTGTACAAAGCACAGGATATCCTCCTGGACCGGATCGTCGCCGTAAAGATACTTCATTCAAAATACGGCAATGACCACGATTTTGTCGTCCGCTTCCGGCAGGAAGCCCAGGCGGCTGCCAAATTGTCACACCCCAATATTGTCAATATATACGACGTCGGCTACGATGAAAATGTCCATTACATCGTCATGGAATTCGTGCGCGGCGAAACGTTGAAAGAGTATATCGAAAAGCACGGCCATCTGCCGATCAACACGTCGATACAGATTGCCTTCGATATTGGCGAAGCTTTGGAAAATGCCCATGCCAACGGCATCGTCCACTGCGATATCAAGCCCCATAATATTCTGGTCACCGAAACAGGGCGCATCAAAGTCGCCGACTTCGGTATCGCCCGGGCCGTCAATTCCGTCGAAAACAGCGACCGCACGGTCCTGGGTTCTGTCCATTATTTTTCACCGGAACAGGCCAGCGGCGGCCATATCGATGAACGGACGGATATCTACTCCCTGGGTGTCGTCATGTATGAAATGATGACCGGTGTCGTTCCCTTCCAGGTGATACGGCCATCAGCATCGCCCTGAAACACGTCCAGGACGACATCCCCTTGCCGACCAAGTACAACCGCCGCATCCCGCGGCTCGTCGAACAGGTCATCCTCAAGGCCATGGCCAAGAATCCGGACGACCGTTTCCAGTCCATCGGCGAGATGATGTCGGAACTGCGCCTGTCCCAGGGTTTCATCAACACCAACGGCGCCCGGCCGATCATCAGCAAGGGCCCGTATAACTTCGGTACGCAGAAACTGCAGCCTATCAAGGAAAAGGACCTGCCCGAAGACGAACTCCGGAAAGAAGAAGAACCTTTACGCGGTTCATGGATTCTATCAGCAATCATTCTCAGAAAACCATCATCATCGGTATGCTCGGCGTCTTCCTCGTCGCCTTTGTCTGGGCCTTCTTTTCCTTCGGGAATTTTTGGAGTACTGAAGACATTACCGTACCGGATGTGACGGGTAAGCAGGTAGAAATCGCCAAGAAGATCCTCAAGGATAAGAAGCTCGACGTCTCCGTCAAGGAAGTGGAAAGCGACGAAGTGCCAGTAGGCGAAGTCGTTTCCCAGACTCCGTCCGGAGGGGCTGTCGTCAAGGCCAACCGGACCATCTACCTGACCGTCAGCAAGGGCAATAAGGGCGAAGAAGTCCTCATACCGGACCTGCGGAGCCTGACCCTCGACGAGGCCGAAAAGAAACTGAAGGAAATCGGCCTGTCTGTCGGCAAGGTGCGCTACAAAGAGAGCGCCCAGTATGCGGATGGGACCATCATAGACCAAGATCCGGAATCGCCGAAGAAAGTCGAAAAGGGGACGAAAGTCGACCTCGTCGTCTGCCGTAAGAGCGAAGCGGAAAAAGAAGCCGAAGCGGCTAAGAACGAAGCGCCCAATACGAGCGGCATGAGCCTCGATGCGGCTGTGAAAGCCCTGGAAAGCGCGGGCTACTCCGTCGGCAGCGTATCCAACCTCGATTCGTCGAAGGATAACTCTCAGGCCGTCGTTACGGGTCAGACGTCGGAAGACGGCAAGGTCGTCAACTTGTCCGTTGAATATCCGTCGTCCCAGAGCAGCCAGAGTTCGCCGTCGAGCAGTTCCGGCGGCTCCGATGGCAGTGCCAATAACCAGGAACCGGCCGGGACGCCCCATTATGGGACCGTCAATATCAGCGTACCATCGGCGCTTCCAGCCAGCATGTCCAGATCGTCGTATCCGACGACAACGGCTCGCGCGTCGTCTATGACCGCAGCCAGGCCGGTGGCGATAACATCTCCAAGAGCGTCAGCGGCACGGGCAAGACGAGAGTCAAAGTCTATATCAACAATTCATTAGTACAGGATCAGTACATCTAAGGGGAGGAACATGACAAAAGGACGCGTCATCAAGAACTATAACGGGTATTATTATGTCGATGTCGGCCGGGAGAACCTCGTCGAATGTCGCCGCCGCGGCAAATTGCTGAAAGCCAAGATCCTCGTCGGCGACGAGCTGGAAATCACCGAGCTGGGCCAGGATAAGGCGTCATCGAAGCCCTGCTGTCCCGGCGCAACCAGATCCGCCGGCCGGCGGTGGCCAATATAGACCAGCTGCTGGTCATCATGGCGGCCCAGTCGCCGGACCCGAACCGTTTCCTCGTCGACAAGATGCTCATGACCTGTGAATACGGCGGCATCCATCCGACGCTGTGCTTCAATAAGTGCGACCTGGACCGGGACACAGCCGAAGCCTATAAAGCCTTTTATGAACGCTGCGGCTATGACGTCTATCTCGTGTCGGCCAAGACCGGCGAAGGCTGGATACGCTGCGGGCTCTCCTGCCGCACCGCATGACGGCCTTTGCCGGCCCGTCGGGCGTCGGCAAGTCCAGCCTGCTGTCGCAGCTCCTGGGGCGGAAGGACTTGTCCGTCGGCGCCGTCAGCGAAAAGATCAAGCGCGGCCGCCATACGACGCGCCATTCGGAAATCATGCGCCTCGACAGCGACACGTACGTCGTCGATACGCCGGGCTTCAGTGCCCTCGATTTCGAGCACCTCGACCCCCGGGAAGTCCTGCGCTTGTTCCCGGATATGCTGCCCTACAGCGGCGGCTGCAAGTTCTCATCGTGCCTGCACCTGTCCGAACCGGAATGTACGGTCAAACAAGCCGTAGCCGACGGCCATATCCAGGCCGAACGCTACGATACATATTGTAAGATACTCACTTCCATTGCAGAAAGGAAACGATAGTCATGGTAACCATTTGCCCCTCTATATTGTCGGCTGATTTTTCCCGCCTGGCCGAAGAAATCCAGGACGTTGAACGGAAGGGGGCCGACTGCATCCATCTCGACTTGATGGACGGCCATTTCGTACCGAACCTGACCTTCGGCGTACCCGTCATCAAAGCCCTGCGCAGCTGCACGAAACTGCCTTTCGATGCCCATCTCATGGTCGAACATCCGGAAACCTATATTGACGGCCTGGCGGCTGCCGGCGTCCAGTACGTCACGGTCCATCAGGAAGCCTGTGTCCACCTCGACCGGGTCCTGCAGCAGATTCGCGAAGCAGGCATGAAAGGCGGCGTCGCCCTCAATCCGGCGACTCCCGTATCTTCCTTGTCCTGCGTGGCCGGGCAGTTGGATATGATCCTCATCATGAGTGTCAATCCCGGCTTCGGCGGTCAGAAATTCATCCCCTATGCCGTCGATAAGATCCGCCAGGCGAAAGCCCTCCTGGAACAGGCCGGCAATACGGCGGCCGTCATCGAAGTCGACGGCGGCGTCAATGCCAAGACTGTCCAGGCCGTCAAAGACGCCGGTGCGACCTTCCTCGTCGCCGGCAGTGCCGTCTTCGGAGCTGAAGACCGGGCCGCAGCCATTGCGTCCTTACGATAAGGACTTGTATTTCTTCCTTGCATGTGCTAAAATCATACATGTAGTTCAAGTGAATAAGGATAGTCTTTGAGGCAAGGTGAGAAAGCGGCGCTTTCAATTCCTGACCGGCGGTGACAGTCCGCTAACCCGCAAGGGTTGAACCGATGCAATTTCGGTACCGACAGTACAGTCTGGATGGGAAAAGACGACAGATTGTGTTTTTGTTGCGCTCAAAAGGCTATGGGAATCTTACGTCCATAGCCTTTTTTTATCTTGCAAATCTGAATGGAAGGGAAGGAATACATTGGAACCGGCAGAGTATATGAAAAAAGCCCTGGACTTGGCAAAGACCGCCCTGGGCTATACGACACCTAACCCGCTGTCGGCTGTGTCATCGTCAAAGACGGTGAAATCGTCGGCACGGGCTATCACCATAAGCCGGCACGCCCCATGCGGAAGTATGGGCCTTTGCGTGAAGCCGGCGAACGGGCCAAAGGAGCGACGGTCTATGTGACTCTCGAACCGTGCGCCATTACGGACGGACGCCGCCTGCCGCCGGACCCTCAGTTGAAAGGGCGTCGCAAGTCGTCATGGCCATGCTCGACCCGAACCCCTTAGTCGCCGGCAAGGGGGCCGCGATCCTGCGGCAGGCGGGCATCCCCGTCGAAGTCGGCCTCCTGTCGAAGGAAGCAGCCCAGCTCAACGAAGTCTTCATCAAGAACATGATGGTCCAGAAACCGTTCATCGCCATCAAATTGGCCCAAAGCTCGATGGCGCACGGCTTCGCCGGACGGGGAAATCCCAGTGGATCACCAATGATGGGCCCGCAGTTACGGCACTACCTGCGCTCTATCTACGACGGCATCCTGGTTGGTATCAATACGGTCCTGACCGATAATCCGCTCCTGACCAGCCGCATCGACCGGCCCGGCCAGGAAGCTCCGCATCAGCTTCGCATCGTCCTCGATACGAAAGGCGGACGCCGCTGACGTCCCTTGTCGTCACCGATAAGACGACGCAGACCATCGTCGTCACGACGTCGGTATGCCCGGTAGAGAAGATGAAAGCCTTGAAGAACGCCGGCGTCCGCATCATCCTGGCGCCGCTCCAGGATGGCAAGACCATCTATCTGCGACGCCTTGCAGCTCCTGCACGACGAAGGGCTGACCAGCATCCTCGTCGAAGGCGGCAGCACCGTTCAGGCAGCTTCTTCGATGCCCGCCTGGTCGATAAGATTTACGCCTTCGTAGGCGACAAGGTCATCGGCGGGACCGGCGCATTGCCGTCTGTCGGCGGCTGCGGCGTCGACGAACTCGACGAATGTATGCCGCTGTCCTACGATTCGGTAGAGCTCCATGAAAATAATGTATTGATTACGGCATATAATGCCAACAGGGAGGGTGCCTATGTTCACTGGCATCATTGAGGAACTGGGGACGATTGCCCATATGGACCGCCGCCCCGATTCCATCCGCCTGACCATCCAGGCGCACAAAGTATTAGAAGGCACGCAGCTTGGCGACAGCATTGCCGTCAACGGCGTCTGCCTGACCGTTACGGATATGACGGATTCGACCTTTTCGGCCGATGTCATGCATGAAACCATGCGCCGTTCGTCGTTCAGCACCATCAAGAGCGGCTCTAAAGTCAACCTCGAACGGGCCATGCAGGTCGGCGGCCGCCTGGGCGGCCATATCGTCAGCGGCCACATCGACGGCGTCGGCCATGTCGCCCGCATCGCGACGGACGGCATTGCCCGGGTCATCACCATTTCCATCCCGAAAGATATGGAACCGTTCATTGTCGAAAAAGGGTCCATCACCATCGACGGCATCAGCTTAACCGTCGTATCCGTCGGCAACAGCCAATTTTCCGTTTCCATCATTCCCCATACCATGGCCAATACGACCCTCATGGATAAGCATCCAGGGGCTATCGTCAATTTGGAAACCGATGTCATCGGGAAATATGTCCATAGCTTTACCGTCGGTCATCCGTCGCAGGCTTCTTCGGGCCTGACGATGGAAAAACTGCTGGAAAATGGATTTTAACATAATTATTTCAGAATAGGAGTGTTTTATAATGGTACAAGTCAAAGAAGGTAAATTAATCGGTTCTGGTGCGAAATTCGGCATCGTCGTCGCACGTTTCAACGAATTCATCTGCAGCAAGCTCCTCGGCGGCGCTTATGACGCTCTCCATCGCCACGGCGTCGACGACGCAGACATCACGACGGCCTGGGTCCCGGGTGCTTTTGAAATCCCCTTGATCGCCCAGAAAATGGCCGAATCGGGCAAATACGACGCCGTCATCTGCCTCGGTGCCGTCATCCGCGGCGCTACCAGCACTATGACCTGGTCTGCGGCGAATCGGCTAAAGGCATCGCCCAGGCATCCCTTAAGACGGGCATCCCCATCATGTTCGGCGTCATCACGACGGAAAACATCGAACAGGCTATCGAACGGCTGGCACAAAAGCCGGCAACAAAGGCTTCGACGTCGCCACCAGCGCTATCGAAATGGTCAACCTCATCAAAGAATTATAAAAGCGAGCGAAATCACAAAAAGGGCTGTCTCTCCGGGCGGGTGCTGGGAAAGGCAGCCCTTGCTTTATGGGACAGCGGCCGACTGTACTTTGACCGGGGGATATGGTACAATGTAACATAGTTATAAATGCGTACCAGATATAAATATTACGAGAGAAGGAGCGCTGTCTATGAGCTCTTTAGCCATATTGATTTTGACGAAAAACGAAGAAGAAAATATCGTCGACGTTGTGGAGAATGCTAAAAAATGCACCCCCGAAGTCCTGGTCATCGACTCTGGGAGTACCGATAAGACTGTAGAACTGGCCAAGGCCCATGGAGCCAAGGTCTGCTTCCGCGCCTGGACCGACGATTTTGCGGCCCAGCGCAATTTCGCCTTAGAACAGACCGATGCCGACTGGGTACTGTACCTCGATGCTGATGAACGGGTGAATGATGAGCTGATTGACGATATAAAACGTGTCATCAAAGAAGATGTGCGGGATAGCCAATACGCTATTACCCGTAAATCCGTTGCCTTTGGGGTCACCTTCAATCATGGCGTCCTCGACCCGGATCACGTACGGCGCATGTTTCCCAGGACGACCGTCACTTGGGTCAACAAAGTCCACGAACATCCAGAATGTGATTTGCCGGATAAGCGGTTGAAAGGCTATATCGAACATCACACCTATCGCGATTGGCATGAATGGGAAGAAAAACTTTGCCTGTATACAACGATTTGGGCCGAAGATGCCTACAAACGCGGCAAACGCACTTCCATGCCGGGTATCCTCATGCACAGCATCGGCGGTTTCTTTAAAATGTTCGTCCTCCGCAAAGGCTTCCTCGATGGCGGCATCGGTTCTTATCTATGCTGCACCCACTTTTTCTACACCATGTTGAAATATTTGAAATTGCATGAGTTGCAACGGAAGGGAGAGTAGTAAATAATGCGTGTGGCTATTTTGGAATCGATTGTCATGCCGGCGGGGCATGAAGTTGAGTTTGACCGGATACTGGTCGAAGAACTGAAAAAACAAGGTCATGAACCGGTTTTCTTTGTGCCGGAACGATTTCCCTTTAAGCTGGACTATCACTGCGATGTCGATTATCTGGACGGGGGAGAAGTCGTTACCTATGCAGGAGCAGGGAAATTAAAAAAACTCTTCTTATCTTTGCGTAGAGAAAAGCGCCGGGTAGCTTGGTTTAATTCAGCCTATCAGAAAGCCTGTGCCCATCATTGTGACGCTATTATCATTCCTACTGGTACATGGCGTTATATCCGGACCCTATTACATAGCCATCTGAAAGATTCACCCGTTCCGGTGTACATGGTTTTTCACGGTATTAACCCACACGAACAGCCAAAATTTGAAAAACAGGCTCATAAAATTATGCCTTATAAGCAGATTCACTTGAAAGTCATTACCTTGCGCAATGATTTCCAGCACAGTGGTTTGACTAATTTAGAACTCATGGCACCTCCTGTTTTTAAACCCCAGGAATTACCAGTCCAGAAACATCTCTCCTTTAAGCCGCCAATTAAAATCGGCTTTTTTGGTCAATTCCGTAAAGAAAAAAATCTCGGGTTCTTTTTAGAAGCTTTTACAAAGGCTCGTTTTTCGGTCCCTGTAGAACTTATCGTCCAGGGAGCAACGGCTAAACCTGAAGATGGTGAATTGTTTGAGCAATTTGCTCGAGACTATAAGGACTATGAAAATATTACTTTCTGGCATAAAAATCTCATCGGTATTGAGTGGCAGAAAGCCTTGCTTAGTGTCGACGCTATCATGATGCCTTATGCTGCCGAACGGTATCGGTATCATTGGGGAGCGATGTTGTTTACGGCTATTGGTTTCTATAAACCCGTTTTGGCTTCACCGGAACTTAATCCGGAAGTATTACAGCAATTCAATATTGGTAAAGCCGTCGATTTGACATCCATTCCGGCTTTCACAAAACAATTGGAAGAATTCATTGATGACTTAGTTCAGAATACTGAAGTGTACCAGAAAAATCTGGATGCGGCTAATGAGGCATACAGTCAGGAAAACTTGATTAAGAATATTTTGCGATAGGAATGAAACGGATGAATATTTTATTGGCAAATTTGACAAAAATGGTTGGCGATAGCGGTGGTATGGCGAAAGTTACTTGCGCCTTTGCCCATGAAATGAAAGTGCGGGGCCATCGAGTCTCCCTTGTTTATAGCGATGTCCAAACTGGTGATTTTTATTATCCGTTGGATAAAGATATCCCAGCTTATGATATCCGCCATTATAAGGGGAAATCCATTTCTTATCCATGGTACTTAAAAGTAAAACGAGAATTTTACCGAACTTTTGATAAACAAAAAGCTCGGACTGTAAATGATGAATTTGCAGCATCATTTCTGTTGGACCATTTGAAGGATGTTTTACAGACGGTTCAGCCAGACGTCATTGTTTCATTTCAGCCAGCGGCTAGTAAAATGTTGCTTTGTGACTTACAAACAAAGATTCCTGTCATCACCATGAGTCATGGTGATCCGGAAGACTATTTCCATACCTACCCCAAGGAAGAAATACCCGCTTTAGAAAAAAGTGCGGTATGTCAGGTCTTATTGCCATCTTTTGAAAAACATTTGAAAGACCATTTGCCAAATGTCAAGACCGTCGTCATTGGCAATGCCATACCGCAATATGACGTGCAGGCTGATTTAAGTGCCCAGAAAGATACCTATAAAATCCTTTTTGTGGGCAGATTGTCAAAGAATCATAAACGGCTCATTTGCTGATTGAAGCCTTTGCTGGCTTAGCTGATGAATTCCCGAATTGGAATGTCGAATTATGGGGCGCTGAAGATGGAAAGGCATATTATAAAGAATTACAGCTGTTAATCAAAAAACATCACTTAGAAAATAGAGCCTTCCTAAAAGGACCTACAAATGATGTTCCCAGTGTCCTCCAACAGGGCGATATTTTTGCCTTCCCCAGTGCCTATGAAGGATTTGGATTAGCCTGGGAGAAGCCATGAGCATGGGGTTGCCAGCAGTAGGCTATAAAAGCTGTAGTGCCGTTAATGAACTGATTAAAGATGGAGAAAATGGCTATCTGTGTGATGATGGGATTGAGCCATTAAGAATATCCATGAAAAGATTGATGTCTAGTTTAAGTATCAGAGTTTCTTTAGGAGAAGGAGCACGGATAGACATGAAAAAATATTCTTCTAAGGTAATTTGGGATACATGGGAAAATTTGCTGAATCAGATTGTAAAACAATAATTAAGTGTAAGGAATGAGTTAGAATGAAAAACGAGGCTAATATTGATTTTTATAATACCTCCCCTAAATATGAAGTATTAATGGCCGTGCTTATTGGCATTGGAATTTGTTTAACTCGTCTAGCTACAGCAGTTTCTCAAATTGCCCTTGCTATAGCAACTATATTAGCTGCTTATTTATGGTGGAAAAACGGAAAAAGGCTGAATTTGAATGACACAGCCAGGCAATATATAAAAGTCATTTGTATATGGTTTATTGCTTCCTTTGTTTCAATTATTGATGTTGATGATAAAGCGGTTGTTTTTTATTATTTTTTAGGCGATTGGATTTGGCGTTTTATGGTTTTTGTCTTGGTCGTTGCTTTTATTCACCGCCGAGAATATTTACTGAAAATTTTAGCCGTTTTTTTCTGTATTTTTTCTATTGACTGTTTGATTGCTTGTTATCAGTTTTTTATCCTCCATTGGGAGCGGGGGAGAGGCTTTCATGGGGATTATTTGGATTTGACGGCTATTATTTGTATGGTCCTGGCTATGTCAGCTATTATTCTTTTAGATTCTCATTTTGAAAAAAATATTAAAAAATTTGCACTTTTAGGGTTAGTTTCTTCCATTGCAGGCCTTTTTGGTTGTTTTGGCAGAGGTGCATTTTTAGTAAGTGCCTTGGTTGCACCATTTTATTTATATTACTATTTACGGAATAGCAAAAAAATGGCAGCTATCATTTTAATTATTCTCTGTTTACTTGGGGGAGCTGTTTTAAGCAGTCCTAAATATATTGAACGTTTATCGACTACACTGAATACGACAACAAATCGTTCGAATGTAGATCGGATTTGGGCTTGGAAGGCAAGCTGGGATATGTTTCAAGACCATTATATTAATGGAGTAGCTTGAATAATTGGGGGTGGTATTACCGAAATGAAGGGTATAAATATGATGAAGAAACTCAAAACTTACCACATGCCCATAGCAATTATATGCAGCCATTAGCTGAAACAGGTACTATTGGTTTTTTAGGATTATTATATTTTTATGGGTTTTCGTTAATTATTCCTTTTAAAAAATGGATAAAAGAACATAATCCATGTGATTTAATATTCTTTACTGCTTTTTTAGCTTGTATGGTACTTTTCGGCGCATTTCAGCAACTTATAGACTTTCATCTGTTATCCGAACCATGTGGTTTATTTTAGCATTGATGATTCAGCTACGGCATTGTACTATCGATTTAAAAGAATAAGGAGCTTATTTGATGTTTGAAGTTTTCTTTTACGGATTACAGCAAGACATAAAATTATTTTTATTTTTTCCTATCTTGAGCGCTATTTTTCGTATAGCTTTTATCAAGATTTATCAGCCTATCCTTCTTTTAAAGGAAAGGGCAAGGCTTTAATAGAGTGTTTCCGTTATGGCTTTTGGTGGGGCATGGATTTCAATGCCTATGTTTTTCTGGCATCTATGATTTTGGTGTCGATTCCATCCGCGTTTTTTTGACTTTTTTCAAGTTCACGGCCTAGCCTTGCGGTTAGGCATTGGTGTTATTTACGCGGCTATCCTTTACGCTGCTTTTATGGGAAAGATGATTTTCTACCGTCATTTCCATGATACCTTTAACTATTTAGTTCATATGGGGAAACATGCGGAAAAGCATAATCTTGTTGATGTTTTTTTCCATCAAGATCATGGATTGCTCATTTTGTTGGGATATATTCCTTACGTCCCGGCCGTATTATTAGGATGCTGGATATTACAGCAGATTCCTTCTGTTGGATTACCTCATTTTAATTCAACAATAGTGCAGTATATTTTCAATACTGGGATTTTCCTTTTAGCTATTCTGGGATTTTACTGGGTACGATTTGGTGGAACTTTGAATCATCGTAATAAACCAGAATGGGATACCATTCCTTCGATTGTCAAAGAAGATGCTTTTTTAGCGAGAGCTTGTGTCGATGACTTAGTGGCTTTAAAATGGGTACGCCGCAAGCCTTTAGCTGAAGAAATGCAGCAAAGTGACGAAACCTTGGCTGAACATATTACAAAGATTATGCCGTCAGAACATACAGCAGATTGGCAGGCTTTAAAAAGTCCGTTATTGGCTTATCAGCGAGTCGCTCAAGGGCCTAAAATCAAAAAGCCTCAGCATGTATTCTTTATTGTTGGTGAAAGTGTTCCACAATGGGCTTTGGATCCACTGTATGCGGGACTGCATGTGTTAGATGCGACAAAAAGATTCATTGCGAACCCACATACGATGTACTTTAATCATTTTTTGCCGGCCGGTAATATTTCACGGCCTTCTATTGTTTCTTTGATGACCGGGATTTATGATGCCCAATTAGAATTAAATGAAATGGAAGCCTTTTGGCACAACACAGTGCCGACATCTTTTGCCGGGCAAATGAAGAAGTTAGGCTATCAGACTATCTATTGGTATGGTGGTAATGCTTCTAATGGTAACTTCAATCACTTTGGCAGAGCTCAAGGCTTTGATCGCGTGGAAAGTGCCACTGATTTTTGTGGTCCTCAAGCGCCGCGGACCTGGGTTGGGGTCTATGACCATGTCTTTTTACAGGAAGCGGCGAAACGGATAAAAGAAATCCCAGAACCGACGTTCCATTTTATCTATACGACATCCAATCATGGGCCTTATAAAATTGAACCAGAAGTATTGAAGTTTGATAAATCCATTTTTGATGAATCTATTGGCTCGGATATCCGCGATAATGAAGAACGGTGCAAAGCCCTTGGGACGGCTCGTTATGCTGACCAGGCTGTCAACCGTTTTATTGATGAAATCAAAGAAGCTTTTCCAGATAGTTTGATTCTTTATACAGGTGATCATTCTAATTTATATGGTGATCTAAGTAATTCGTCCTTAGTTCCGCGGGATTATATGTTCCGTGAATTGTATTGTACGCCCCTTTTGATTCATCATCCACAGCTTTCTACGGATTGGTTTGCCAAAGCTAAAATAGGCACGCATTTGAATATCATTCCGACCGTTTTGGAATTAATTGCTCCTAAAGGCTTTACGTATTACTCACTGTATCCGGCCTTGACGCAAACTCAGCCAGAGTACTTGGTGACACCGAAACAGTGGATGACAGAAAACGAAGTGGGGGAGGTCATGTCTGGTATGGCCGAAAGGCAGGGCGAAGCGACAAGGGAAACCTGCGAAAAATATAAACCCAGCATGGTACTGGGTGTGAGTTAGCATCAGATTATGTTTCTTTAACTGCGTGGATTGTCAAAAATCTAAATAAATGATAGTGATGAACTATATTAGTAAGAAAAATGGAGAGATGCAAATGTTAGTTCAATATAAATGGGAAGCCCCTGAATTAGATAAAATTTGGAAGGGCCTTTATCAAGAAAATAGTTATATATTTCCATATTCTTCAAGAGAATATAATGAAAATATTTTTAAGTATAAAAAGGTCAAGCCAACTACTTTATTTCAAAAAGATTATTTTTTTGTATATTACGATAATAGTGATGAAACCACTCCATTAATGATTATACCTGTATATGTTAAAAAGCAATGTGTATACATTTTTGGGGAAAATATTAGCGGAGCTGGAAATTTGGATTTTATTTATTCTCGATATATTACGGATGAACAGCTTTTCTCCGCTTTCAAAGAACTAGGACAATATTTTAAAGGAATGGAATTAAAGCTTTATAAGATAAATCAGCGCTCGCGATTATATAAGTTCTTTGAGAACAATTATAATACTTTATCAAAACTATATGATTTAAAAAGAGAAATGGATCGTGTTTGTGTTAAAATTATTTTCCCTGATGAATATGAGCCATATTTTCAAGGTCTATCGCGGAATTCAAAATCTAATCTCCACAAAGCCTACAACAAGGCTAAAAAGACAGATGCAGAAATGCATTTGGATGTAATCCACGGGCCATTCAAAAATAAGAAACTTCTATCTGATTTGATGAGAATTTATACTAAAAGAGAATCGGAAAGAAAGCATCGCAAAAGAGACTTTTTTCCGTTTATTAAACATCGCTATTTTTCAGCTTTGACTTGGGCAATGGAAAATATGGATTCACATTATACTTTTTGTTTATTTTTGCAACATCGTCCGGCTGCTTTCATGAGTGGATTTCTTACTAATTTTAATGAAATTGTTTTTCCTATTGTTGCTATGGATAGCGCCTTTTCCCATTATGCTCCCGGCAAAGTCATGATTAGTGAAAGTATAAAATACCTACAAAAAAATTCTCAAATTCGTGGGTTAGATTTATCCCGTGGTGATGAAAGGTATAAATTAGAAATGGGGGGAGAAAAGCACTATAATTATAGATTTTTCTTGCAATATTAGCATGTTATTTGCCTTAATTGTGTAAAAAGAACGAGGCGATTTTTTGAGATTTTTGCGTAGTATCCAGCAAGATGCAAAATTATTTATCTATATCTATATTTTGCTCATGCTTTTCCGCTGTGCTTTTTTAGTCATTTATTCAGGGCAGTTAGGGAATGCCGGGGCAGGAGATATTGCTGAAGCTTTGTGGCTCGGTGCTCGGATTAGTTTGAAGACGACGGCTTTCCTTGTGGCCTTTCCTTTTATTTTTGCGACAATTCCTTACAGTTTTTGGTCGCAATGGCCAGCCCAGAAGATACGGAATGTCTTAGGCAGTGCGGCTATTGCCATTATGACGGTGCTTTTTATGGCCCGGATTCCTTATTATGAGGTCTTTCACCATGCCTTTGACATCATGTTGTTCAACGGTATGACCGATGATAAAGCGGCCATTTGGGACACTGTTGTCCATCAGTATCAGTTCTGGCCCCGTCTGGCCGGGGCTGCCGCACTTATCGTCTTGTTTGTCTTTTTGTGGCTGCGTTTAGCGAAGACCCCGGTCTGGACCCCGAAACGGCAGGTTCGCCGATATGTCGTCTTGGTGGCTGTCCTAGTTCCCATTTTTGGGATATTCTGTCGTTTTGGCGGAGCTTTCAATTCGGACAGCGGCGTTCCCTGGGAAAGTGCTGCCCGTACACGGTATACGTTGTTGAATGAGGCTATTTTAGATGATGGTCAGGCCCTTTATCGGGCTTATTCGACTCACCGACGGGCTACGGAACGGGCCTTGCGTTCGGTATCGCCTGAAGAGCTGCGCCAGGCCATTCAGGTTCTGGGCGGCAATCCGCAAGCGGCTACGCTGGATGAAGCCTTTACCCGGAAAAGCATTGGGACGCCTTTAGTTCATCGGCGCATCATGTCGTAGTCATTCTTGGGGAAAATTATGCGTTATGGCCGTTGCTGCCGGAATACCGTGATTTAGGATTAGCCCGTACTGGCGAATGGTTGGAAGCAAAAGGGGCGCATATCTATCATTTCCTGCCGAACGGCAATGGGACGATGACGTCCCTCAATGGGTTCTTGACAGGACTGCCCGATGTTGGCCTGTATGTCAACTACATGATGGGGCGCCACGGTGATGTCGATGGCTTAGGGATTGGCGCTATGATGAAACGCATGGGCTATAAGACCGTTTTCTGGTATGGCGGATTGCGGAGCTGGCAGGATATCGAGCCTTTTACATTGCGCGAAGCTTTGATGAGTTCCATTGTGCCGATGAATTACCGAATCAAGGTGAAAGCTCGTCTTGGGGCGTACCGGATGGAATCCTTTTTGATGCGATTCGGGAACAGATGCAGAAAGATACGGAAGATACGTTCTATTTCATCTTGACGACGAGCAATCATCCACCATTTGCTTACGATGTCGATGCCCATGGCTTCCCACGGATGAAGTGACGGCTGAATTGCCGCCTTCTATTCCCAGCGATAAAAAGACGATAGACCAGCTGGGACATATTTGGTACGCTGATGATGTCATGGGGAGATTCATCAAAGAAGTCGAAGGCGACGACCCGTCGACACTTTTTGCCGTCACCGGCGACCATGCAGAACGGTTCAATTTTGCTACAGATGTATCCCTGTGGGCTTTGAGTGGCATTCCCTGTTATTTCTATGGCGATGGCGTATCGCCGGATTTATTTTCGGCTCAGATAGCGGCAGCCATTTGCAGATTGCACCGACTTTGGCAGCTTTGATTTTGCCAGCTGGCAGTTCATATGAATCCTTATTGCCTCCGTTGACGCAATCCCGTAGCGCTTTTAATCATAAATTATACATTGAAAACGGCCATATCGGTGACGAACAGGCTTTGCCGGATTCGGGATTGAAGCAGACCATGGAAGCGGCCCGCACCGTCGCCGTTTGGCGAATCACGAAGGGCAATGCCTTGCCCTGATTAGTAATATAGATAGAGGTGACTTGTGATGTACTATAAGATGATATATGAATCGCCGTTGGGGCCGATGATTCTGGCGGCCAGTGACACGGCGCTGGTCGGGGCCTGGTTTGACGGGCAGAAGTATTGTTATGGTTCTTTGCAGGGCGAAGTGATGCGGGACGAAGAGACGCCGATTCTGCGTAAGGCTGCGCGCTGGCTGGATGATTATTTTGCCGGCCGTATGCCAGCTATCATGACGTTGCCTTTGGCACCGCAAGGCAGTGATTTTCGCCGCCTTGTCTGGTATCTGCTCTGTCAGATTCCCTATGGCCAGACGACGACTTATGGCGATTTGGCCAAACAAATTGAAGAACGGACAGGGAAGGCTATGTCGGCTCAGGCCATCGGCGGGGCTGTGGGACATAATCCCATTTCCATCATCATCCCTTGTCACCGCGTTTTAGGGGCGAATGGCAGGGCGACGGGCTATGCCGGCGGCATTGACAAGAAAATAGCGCTCCTCCATCTGGAAGGTATCGCCGTAAAAGCATAGTGAATCGAGGCTGTTGCAGGAAGACAGCCTCTTTTTGTCGGTACAGTACTGGCTAGGTCCGCACCGATGTTGTATAATAAAGACTGGATTTGTAAAGAAAGGATAGAACATACATGATTACACGTAACCAGATTATTCATTATACATCGGATGAGCTCATCCGGGTATCTATTGCCTTGACGACGGGCATCGTTGAAAAGGCCCGGCAGCGCATAATTTGTCGCCTGTGGCCAGTGCGGCCCTGGGTCGGACGATGACCGGCGCAGCCCTGCTGGCCGGGGACTACAAGAACCACGAAGCGTTTCCCTGAAGGTCGCCGGTGACGGGCCTTTAGGCGCTGTCCATGCCGACTGCTTCGATACGAATAAGCTCCGCGGCTATGTAGATAATCCCCAGGTCGACCTGCCGCTGAAGGCCAATGGCAAGCTCGATGTCGCTGCCGGTGTTGGCCAGCACGGCCAGCTGACGGTGACGCGTTTCACGCCGGAAAAGACGACCTATACGAGCCAGGCCGATTTGGTATCCGGTGAAATCGCCGAAGACATCGCTTATTATCTGTTCACATCGGAACAGGTGCCGTCGACAATCAGCCTGGGCGTCCTGGTCAGTCAGGATTATACCATTGCCGCAGCCGGCGGCTTCCTCGTCCAGGCATTGCCGGGCGCGAAGGATGAAGACCTGGCTCGTGTCGAAGCCAATATCACCCAGGTCGGTGCCTTGACGACGTATTTGCAGGACCATCCGAATGGGGAAGGCCTCATCGATATCATCCTCAGCGGCATGCATTTCAAAGAACTCTATCGGCAGAATTTGTACTGGCGCTGCACGTGCTCGCGCCAGCGCTTTGAAAATGCCCTGTTGTCCCTGCGCCAGGAAGATAAGGAAGCCCTTTTGAAGGACCCGCAGGTAGAAATGACCTGCCAGTATTGCGGGGCTAAATACGTCTTGTCTCACGACGAACTGGCAGCGCTGTATGAAGCGGCTGCCCAGCGCCATAAGCAGAATTAGATCCTTGAAGGAGGTTTTACCATGGGACTCATTGCCATCATCGGCGGTACCGGTGTCTGTGACCCGAAGATTTTATCCAATGTCCATGAAGACTATATGGATACCTTTTACGGGACCATCCATTATTGGCAGGGGACGTATAAAGACCGGGAACTCGTCTTCTTGCCCCGCCACGGCCGGACACATTCCATTCCGCCGCATCTCATCAATTACCGGGCCAATATCCTGGGCTTGAAGCGCCTGGGCGTCACGGCTATCTTGTCGACGACGGCTGTCGGTTCCCTGAACCGCGACGATAAGCCTGGCGATTTCGTCCTGCCCGACCAGTTCCTGGATTTCACCAAATGCCGCCATACGTCGTTCTTCGACGGCGGTGAAAATGGCGTCGTCCACGTCGATATGACCGAACCGTACTGCCCGAACCTGCGCCGGACTGTGGCAGCTGCGGCCCAGGCTCTCGGCGGTTATACGCTCCACGACAAGGGAACCTATGTCTGCACGGAAGGTCCCCGTTTCGAGACGCCCGCCGAAATCCGGATGTACGAAAAGCTCGGCGGCGACCTGGTCGGCATGACCAACGTACCCGAAGTCTGCCTGGCCAGGGAAGCGGAAATCTGCTATGCCACGATTTCATGGTCACTAATTTTGCCGCCGGCATTTCTCCGGCGCCGCTGACCCATGAAGAAGTCGTCGAAGCCATGGCGGAAAATTCCCAGCGCCTGCAGCAGCTCATCTTGAAGAGCATCGAATTATATGACAATGGCGACTGCGCCTGCCGTCATACCTTACAGGCTTACGGAGGGTTCACGGTATAATGGATACATTGCGTTGGCAGGCAGGTACGCTGTTCCTCCTGGACCAGACGAAGCTGCCTTTTGAAGAAATCTATCTGCCTGCCATTCTTGGCAGGACGTGCGCCAGGCGATTTCTGTCCTGGCCGTCCGCGGGGCTCCGGCTATCGGTGTCGCTGCGGCTTATGCCGTCGTCCTGGCGGCGCGGGCTTTGTGCCAGAAGGGCGGGGATACGCCCTTTTTGACAGCTCTCGAAGCCATCTGCCAGGACCTGGATGCGGCCCGCCCGACGGCGGTCAACCTGCACTGGGCCTTGACCCAGATGATGGTCTGTGCCCGCCAGCATGAAGCAGACGGAGCAGAAGCTGTGACGGCGGTCTTGGAAGAAAAGGCCATTGCCATCCATGAAGCCGATGTGGCCATCAATACGGCCATGGCCCGGTTCGGCGCCGATGAGCTGGAAAAGCTCGGCCGCCCTTTGACACTGCTCACGCACTGCAATGCCGGGGCCTGGCTACGGCTGGCGTCGGCACCGCCCTGGCGTCATCCGCGAGCTCCATCGCCGGGGCCTGGTGTCCATGGTCTATGCCGATGAAACGCGGCCCCTTTTGCAGGCGCCCGCCTGACAGCCTTCGAACTCATGGCCGACCACATTCCCGTGACCCTCATTACCGACAATATGGCCGCCTGGACCCTCAAGACGAAAGGTGTCGATGCCATCATCGTCGGCGCCGACCGCATTGCTGCCAACGGCGATACGGCCAATAAGATCGGGACCTACGGCCTGTCCCTGATGGCGCGGGAACTGGCGGTTCCCCTGTATATTGCCGCACCGGTTTCGACTTTCGATTTGTCGATAACTGACGGCAGTCAGATACCCATTGAAGAACGGAATCACGACGAAGCCCGTTCTTTCCGGGGTGTGGCGGCAGCCCTCCCCGAAACGCCCGTCTTCAATCCCGCCTTCGATGTGACGCCTCATGAAAATATCCGCGCCATCGTGACGGAAAAGGGCATTATCCACCGGCCGGATGCCGTATCCGTACCGGCATTTTTCCAACATTAATTCATTATAGAAAGAGGTCTTATTTGTATGGAATCTATTATTCGCGATATCAAGTTAGCTAAAAGCGGTCATGAAAAAATCAGCTGGGTCGATCGTCATATGCCGGCCCTCAATGCCATTGGCGACAAACTGAAAGCCGACCAGACTTTTAAAGGCAAAACGATTTGCGTCAGCGTCCATCTCGAAGCCAAGACGGCTTATTTGGCCGAAGTCCTTCACTGGGCCGGCGCCAACGTCATCGTGACCGGCAGTAATCCTTTGTCCACACAGGACGACGTCGCAGCGGCTCTCGTCGAAGATGGTCTGACCGTCTATGCCTGGTATGGCGCAACCGATGAAGAATACTTCGATTTCCTCAATAAATCCCTGGACCATCACCCGGACATCATCATCGATGACGGCGGCGACCAGGTCCATCTCCTGCACACGACGCGGGCCGATGCCATGGAAAACCTCCTCGGCGGCACGGAAGAAACGACGACTGGCGTCAACCGTCTCCACGGTCTCGACAAAGCCGGCGAATTGAAGTTCCCCATGGTCGCAGCCAACGATTCGTACTGCAAATACCTCTTCGATAACCGTTATGGCACAGGCCAGTCACGTGGGACGGCATCATGCGCACGACGAACCTGACCGTCGTCGGCAAGAAAGTCGTCGTCGCCGGCTATGGCTGGTGCGGCAAGGGCTGCGCTATGCGTGCCAAAGGCCTCGGTGCCCATGTCATCGTCACCGAAGTCGACCCGATCAAAGCCATCGAAGCCGTTTTCGACGGGTTTGAAGTCATGCCCATGGCCGAAGCGGCTAAGGTCGGCGATATCTTCGTCACCCTCACCGGCGACAAGGACGTCATCCGCGGCGAACACATGAAGAACATGAAAGACGGCGTCGTCCTGGCCAATGCCGGTCATTTCGACGTAGAAATCAATAAACCTGAACTGGAAGCCCTGGCCGTCCGCCACTTTGAAGCCCGCCACAACATCGAAGGCTATGAACTCCCGAACGGCCATGTCATCAACCTCCTGGCTGAAGGCCGTCTGGTCAACCTGGCTGCCGGCGACGGTCATCCGGCTGAAATCATGGACCTGTCCTTCGCCGTCCAGGCCCTGGCTGCCAAATACATCCTCGAACACCATGTCGAATTGGGCAACCACGTCTATGTCCTGCCTCATGAAATCGATACGGAAATCGCCGAGATCAAACTGGCTTCCATGGCTACGCCATCGACACGCTCAGCGAAGAACAGCGCAAATACTTGAATCTCGACTAAGGACCAGGAGGGGAAACGATGAAAAAACTGATTCAGCACGTAGCCCTCTACCAGGACCACCGCGTCTTAGAAGGACAGAATATCGCCATCGACGGCTCGCGCATCACGGGTTTTCCCGAAGCGCCGAAAGCCTCGGAATACGATGAAGTCATCGACGGCAAGGGCATGCTGGCCCTGCCGGGCTTCGTCAATACCCATAACCATGTAGCCATGACGGTCTTCCGCAGTTATGCCGACGACATGCAGCTCATGGACTGGCTGGAAAAGAAAATCTGGCCGGCTGAAGCCAAACTGACGGATGATGTCATCTACGCCCAGTCCATGCTGGGCATTGCCGAAATGATCCGCTGTGGTACGACGCTTATGCCGACATGTACGACCACATGGACCAGGAAGCCCGCGCCGTCGAAGAATCGGGGATCCGCGCCTGCTTATGCCGCGGCAGTATCGGCATCGGACCGAATGCCCAGGCCGGCCTCGATGAAAACCGTCAGCTCTTCCTCGACTGGCACGGCAAAGCCGATGGCCGCATTACCGTCATGATGGGGCCTCACGCTCCCTATACGTGCCCGCCCGATTATCTCCATAAATTCGTCGACCAGGCCGGGAATTGGGAGCAGAAATCCACATCCATCTCAGCGAAACCAAAGGGGAAGTGGAAAACATCAAGCAGCAATACGGCAAATCGCCGATCGCCTTGATGGATGAAATCGGCGTACTGGACTGCGGCTGCCTGGCCGCCCACTGCGTCTGGGTCGATGACGACGATATGGACATCATGGCAGAAAAACACGTCCGCGTCGCCCACAATCCGGGCAGCAACTTGAAGCTTGCCAGCGGCGTCGCACCGGTGCCCAAGATGCTGGCTAAAGGCATCACTGTCGGTCTCGGCACCGACGGGGCATCGAGCAACAATAACCTGGACATCGTCGAAGAAATGCGTCTGGCTACGCTCATCCACAAGGCCCATACCCTGGATCCCTTGGTCATTCCGGCCGAAACAGCCCTCAACATGCTGACCGAAGGCGGCGCCAAGTGCTTGGGCTATACGGACGTAGGCAAACTGGAAACAGGATACAAAGCCGACATTACCCTCGTCGACCGCGAAGGCCTGAACTGGTATCCTAAGAACGACACTTTGAGCCTCATGGCTTACAGTGCCAACAGCATGGACGTCGATACGGTCCTGGTCAACGGCGAAGTTCTCTTGCGCCATAAAGAATTTACCAAACTGGACATCGAAAAGATCAAAGCCGAAGCCGAACGGACCCGGAAGAAACTCTTTGCACAGATTTAGTTCGTGGTTCGTGGCTAGTGGCTCGTAGTTCGTAGGAATCGTCCCCAAGGGTAGCCCGCTTGTGGGAATCTCGGAATACAGTCTGTCACTAACAACCAGCCACTAACTGCTAACACCTTAAAAAGGTGCTGTCGCATGAAGACAGCGCCTTTTTTGCCCATACCTGTAATAAATTACAGTGTATCTATTTTTTATATTTAGTAGAATGATAGTAAGGATAAATGCTTATGGATTTTTGAACATGGAAAATAAGGAGGCCAGCGTCATGAAAGGGAAAAAGGGTTGGAAGCAGAGGGCCTGTCTGTGTCTGATGGTTTTTCTCATCGGCCTGCCCGGACTGGCTGGCGCTTCCAGCAGAGATGATATCTATAGGGAGGAACTGGATATCCTGTATACCATGGTCCAAAGTGGCAGCAGCTATATCCTCTTCGGGGAGGAACGGGACGACCTGATGGCCGTCTGGGAAGCGTGCGGAATCTGTCCCCGGAACAGGGGCTGGAAGCGGTGAAGTACCAGCTGCTGGACTGCAACGGAGACGGGAAGCCGGAACTGCTGATCGGTCAGGACAACCGTCTCACTAACCTGTTCACCATCCGGGACGGCCAGCTCCATCAGGTGTTCAGCGGCTTTTACCGGAACGCTTGGTACTATCTGGGAAACGGACGGTTCCTGAACCAGGGATCCGGGGGTGCCAGCCTTTCCATGCTGGGAGAATACCATCTGGACGGGAATGGGAACCTGGTGTGTGAAAGCTATTATTTTACCCATTGGGATCCGGCTGTAGAGAAAATGGAAGTGTACTGGAATACCTTTGGAGTCCCGGACATCACCTTGTCGGAGAAAAAAGATATGACGATGGATCAGTTCGGTAAACTCCAAGAGAAGCTGAGGAACAAGGTGAAAAAACTGTCCTGGAAGTCCTTGGCCCGTTACGGCAAAGGTCGTGTGGATGTAGAAGGGAAGGCACGGGTCACGGCCGCAGGAAAGGTCAAGCGTTAGCTATTCATAGGCATGGTATTCTCGGAGGTGACAGATGATGAAACAATTTGGCAAGACGAAATGGACGGGGCTGCTGCGATGTGCCTTCTGACCCTGCTGCTGGTCATGATGATGGCCCCAACGGCGCTGGGGCCCGGAGAACTGTCCTGGTCCACAATGTAAGGGAAATGATGGAGGCTCTTGGTGACCATACGGAAATCATCCTGGCACCGGGCCAGTACAACCTGTCTGCCTGGCTGCGGGGACCCTTTGCGGACCCGGTGATTCACAACTTCGCCTGGAATCCCATCAGTCCTCCGGGGCTGTACCGGTCTATCATGAACTGGAACTGGCCGGATTCCAGGATTTGACCATCCGGGGACAGGATACCGGGGCCATCACGGCAGAAATCGTTACGGAGGACCCCTATTCCTCGGTGTTTAAATTCCTGAACTGCCAGCAAATCCGGCTGGCTCATCTCCGGTTCGGGCATATCCAGCAAGAAGGCCACTGTACCGGAGCTGTGCTGAATCTGGAACAGGTGAAAGATGCCAGTCTGGATCACCTGGATCTGTACGGTTGCGGGACTTATGGGTACGAAGCCCAGAGATGCAAAAACATCCTCCTTAGGGACAGCGTAATCCGCGGCTGTACCTATGGTCTGGTCAGTGCCACAGAGTGCCAGAATCTAAAGATCGTCCGGACCACTTTCAAAGACACCAGCACGAATCTCTCACTTTTTGAAGTGAATCATTCCCGGTTGGAACTACTCGACTGTACCTTCCAGAATGTACTGGGAAAGATCAACAGCCTGGATATGACAGAGGGAAAGGTAATCCAGATTCACGAACTGTGAAGGACTTAGAGATAAGGAGGAATAATGGACCACTCCCGGAAATCGCGGGTGAAGGGTCCTGATTTTTTAATTAATTAAATTAATTAAACGTTCGACTCTTTACATATTAAATATAAAATAGTATAATTCCTAGTATATTAAAAGAAATATAATTTATAACTTGCTTTTTATTTTCGTTCCAGAGTGCTCCGTCTGTCGTAAGGGGGAATTTATATGGATGTCGGTATGATTTTAAAAGACGTTAATAATTTTGTCTGGGGGCCGATTATGCTGGCCTTTCTGGTCGGGACAGGCATTTTCCTGACCATCCGTTTGAAATTCCTGCCCTGGCGGAACCTGCACTATTCGATTATGATGATTTTCCGAAACGGCAAACATGCCGGTGATATTTCGCCGTTCCAGTCGCTCATGACGGCCCTGGCAGCCACTGTCGGCACGGGCAACATCGTCGGCGTCGCCACGGCCATGGTCCTGGGCGGTCCGGGCGCCCTGGTCTGGATGTGGATCAGTGCCTGCTTCGGCCTTTCGACGAAATACGGCGAATCGGTCCTGGCTGTCAAGTACCGCGAAACGAACAGCGTCGGCGAAATGTGCGGCGGCCCGATGTATGCCATGAAGAACGGCATACAGAATAAGGTCTGCGGCCACACCCTGGCCTGGCTCTTCGCTTTCTTTGCCGTCTGTGCGTCTTTTGGCATCGGCAATATGACCCAGGCTAACTCCATTTCGGCGGCTCTCTTTACGAGCTACGCCATCCCGACGTATCTCGTCGGTACCGTCATCACCGTTTTGTCCCTGGCCATTTTCCTGCGGGGCATCAAGGGCATCGGCCGCGTATCGAGCGTCGTCGTCCCCTTTATGGCGGCTTTCTATTTTGTCGCTTCCATCATCGTCATCGTCGTCAACTGGTCAGCGGTTCCAGCTGGCATCGCTGAAATGTTCCGCATGGCCTTTTCCTTCGATTCTGTTGCCGGCGGCCTCGGCGGTACCGTCGTCGCTTCGACACTCCAGGCTATGCGCTGGGGCGTCGCCCGCGGCGTCTTCTCCAATGAAGCCGGCCTCGGCTCGGCACCGATTGCCGCTGCGGCAGCCCGCACGGACCATCCGTCCCGTCAGCTATATCAACATGACCGGGACTTTCTTCGATACCATGATCATCTGTATGCTGACCGGCCTGGTCATCGCTTCGTCGGGGAAGCTGGGGACCATCGACCCGTCGACGGGAAAACTCGTCACTGGGGCACAGCTGACCATTCTGGCCTTTAGTTCCGTCTTTGGCGAATACGGCAAGCTCATCGTATCCATCGCCCTGGCCCTGTTCGCCTTCTCGACCATCCTGGGCTGGGAATATTACGGCGAAAAAGCCTGGAATACCTGGTCAAGGCCCGGGCCGTCATCGTCGGCTATCGTATCATCTTCAGCCTCATCACCTTTGTCGGCGCCACGACGACACTGGATATGGTCTGGAACTTCTCCGATACTATGAACAGCTTGATGATTATCCCGAACCTCATCTGCCTCATCTGGCTGAATAAGGATATTGCCAAGGAATGTTTCGAATTTCAGGAAAAAGTCGTCGTCCGCGAAAAGAAGGGCGAAGAAGTCGACTACGAAGAATTGACGGCTCATTAGGCTTTGCAAGTCCACCCTTTCCTTGTATAATGAAAGTATAGATTTCCGTTACAGGGGAAGGGTGATTTTTATGAACATGAAGAAAAAAGCAGCTGCTGCCTGTGTGGCAGTCATGGCCGCAGTTTCACTGCCTATGGGTATCGTGCCGGTCCAGCCGGTCCAGGCAGACCTCATTACCGACGTCATCGGCGGCCTCCAGGTGAAGTCGGCCCTGAGCAAGCAGATCAAGCACTACGATACGACCAAGGAAGGCAGAACGAGATTTACCAGGCCGTCACCAAGAGAACGAGATTTACCAGGCCGTCACCAAGCGGACCGGCGTCCTCGATAATGAGTATTATAATGAACGGTTGGCGTCCATCATGAACCGCCTCAGCCACAGCATCGCCCAGACGGACTCCAGTATCAAGACCTTGCCCTACCGCTGGTATGTCAGCCCGGACAAGACGTTCAACGCGGCCTGCACCATGGGCCACGTCATGATCGTCAACAAGGGCATGTTCGACCTGGTCAGCAACGATGATGAAATTGCCGTCGTCTTGGGCCACGAAATGGGCCATGGCCAGAAACACCACGTCGCCAATTCGACGCAGAAGAAGGTCAATGTCGAAATCGGCAAGATGGTCCTGGCCGACACGATTGGTGGCTCCGGCCTGAACAACCTCATCCTCAATACGATCAGCAACCAGATCGAGACGGTCCACATCGACCGGGCTGCCGAATGGGAAGCGGACAACCTGTCCTTCGGCTATATCACCGGGGCCGGCTATAATCCCGGCGCGACGGCCGCCATCTGGCAGCGGGTCATGGAAAAATACGGCGACAACACGAGCGACTTCGTCGGGGAAATCTTCTCGCCGTCGGATCATCCGTCCCATCAGGAACGGCGCGACAGTTACGCTAAAAAGCTCTATGAAATGAGCGGCAAACATGCCAGCGTCAAAGACGGTACAGTCTACGTCAATGGCAAGAAATTCATCAAGCCTGCCGCCACGTACAGCATGAGCAGTGCCGAACGATCCTATTTCGTCCTGGGCAACCTGGCTGCCGCGTATCAGAACGGCCACAGCAAGCAGCCGGCTACGGCCTCAGGCGGTACCCTCTACTTAGGGCCACAGAATATCATGACGCCGGTCAACGGCGACCCGTCGGCAGAAGAACTGGCAGCGCAGCTCAATAAAATCAAATAATGACTAAACGGCATAGCCAAAGGTGGAATGGCCGCATACTATGTATATTTTATATCTATCACCTGTAGTAAAATACAGGTGATTTTTTTTTGAAATAAGCTATCCTATAAGCAAGAAAAGAATTTTACAAGAATCGTTACGAAAAGGAGGTAGTCTTATGGGTTTGATCAAAGCGGCAATGGGAGCAGCCGGCGGTGTCCTGGCTGACCAGTGGAAGGAATTTTTCTATTGTGACAGTATGCCCCCTGACATCCTCATGATGAAAGGGCAGAAGCAGACGAGTTCGCGCGCCGCAGTTCCAATACGAGCGGCGAAGACAATATCATTTCCAACGGCTCGAAGATTGCCGTCAACAACGGCCAGTGCATGATGATCGTCGAATCGGGCAAGGTCGTCGACGTCTGCAACGAACCGGGCGAATATATCTACGATATGTCGACAGAACCGTCCATCTTTACGGGAGGCCTCGAACAGGGGCTCCGGGATATGTGGGGCCAGATGAAGGAACGCTTCACCTTTGGCGGCGATACGGGCAAGGACCAGCGGGTCTACTACTTCAACATGAAAGAGCTCATCGGTAACAAGTACGGCACGCCGCAGGAAGTCCCGTTCAAGATGAAAGACCCCGATACGGGTCAGATTCTCTTAATCCGCCTGCGCTGTTTCGGCGAATACTGTTATCGCATCGTCGACCCGGTCCTGTTCTATACCAACGTAGCGAGCAACGTCGCCGACCGGTATGAACGCAGCCAGATCGACAGCCAGCTGAAATCGGAACTGCTCAACGCCCTGCAGCCGGCCTTCGCCAAGCTCAGTGCCCAGCGTATCGACTACGTCGAACTGCCGGGGCGGACCTTGAAATCGCCGACGCTTGAATGAAGTCCTGTCCAAGCGCTGGCGGGAACTGCGCGGCTGGAAATCGTATCCTTCGGCATCAACAGCATCAAGGCCAATGAAGAAGATGAAGCGAAGATCCAGAAAGTACAGATGGGCAAGACCCTGTCGGATCCGTCGCTGGCCATGGGTGCCATGGCCGATGCCACCAGCGATTCCCTGCGCATGGCGGCCCAGAATGAAGGCGGTGGCGGCGCGGCTTTCGGCTTCATGAATATGAATATGGCCGGCAATGCCGGTGCCGGCATGTATCAGCAGATGGCTCAGCAGCAGGAGCTGATGGAACGGCGGCAACGACTGATGGACCATCAGCAGTTAGAAGCTGAAATGGCCCGAGTGAAGGCCGAAGCAGAACGGGGCGTAGCTGCGCAGGCAGGCAGCTGGACCTGCCCGCAATGCGGCACGGCAAACCTGGGCAAGTTCTGCCTGAACTGCGGCACGAAGAAACCGGAACCCAAGCCGGCCGATACGTGGGACTGCGACTGCGGCCAGACTGGCAATACGGGGAAATTCTGTATGAACTGCGGTAAGGCCAAGCCCGAAGGAAGCGCCGGAAGGCGGGTTGGACCTGTCCCAAGTGCGGCGCTGTTAATCAGGCAAGTTCTGCATGGAATGTGGGACTCAGAAGCCGGCTGACGCACCGCTCTTCAAGTGCGACAAGTGCGGCTGGCAGCCGCCGGATCCGCATCATCCGCCGAAATTCTGCCTCAGTGCGGCGATCCTTTCGACGAGCACGATCAACAATAGCGTAAGAAATGAGGTGAGCTTATGGCCAATACTTCCGTAGGCTATAAATGCCTGAACTGTGGCGGCCCCTGGCCTTTGCGCCGGGGGCGGAAAAAGTGACCTGTCCGTACTGCGATACGGAATTTGAAGTCGCCAAGATCGAAGAACTCTTTGCCAAACAGGAAAAATTGGCTGCCGAAGCCCAGGCGGCGAAAGAAGCCAAGTGGGATACGGCCGATGCCGGCAGTGAATGGGGCGAAGACGAAGCAGCCCAGATGCAGACCTTCACTTGTTCCTCCTGTGGCGCTGAGCTGGTCAGCGATGGCAATACGATGGCGACGGAATGTTGCTACTGCGGCAACCCGACCATGATCCCCAGCCGTTTTTCGGGGATGCTCAAGCCGGATTTCGTTATTCCTTTTAAAAAGACAAAAGACGAGGCCGTAGCCGCTTTGAAAGAATTTTATAAGGGCAAACGGCTTCTGCCCAAGCCTTCACGGCCAATAACCGCGTCGAAGCCATCCAGGCCATGTACGTGCCTTTCTGGCTCTTCGATTCTGATGTGACAGCGTCGGCCGAATTCCGGGCTGAGACCGATACGGTCTATGAAACGAATGATGAAACCGTGACCGAGACCAGCGTCTACCGCTGCGACCGCCAGGGACCATGCGCTTCCAGCGTATTCCCGTCGACGCAGCCAGAAGATGGACGATACCTATATGGAAAGCATCGAGCCTTACGATTATCACGACCTGGTTCCCTTCAGCAGCGCCTATCTGACGGGTTATCTGGCCGATAAATACGACGTCGATGCCGAAGCCGCCGTGCCCCGTGCGGACGAACGGGTCCGCCAGAGCGCCCCTCGGCGTCCTCGAAGATACCCGTCGAAGGCTATGACCGGGTAGAACTCAAAGAAGATGTCATCAGCAAAGATGAAGGGGCTGTGTCCTATGCCATGCGCCCGTGTGGATCCTGACGACGCGTTACCAGGACCAGCCGTATACGTTCATGATGAACGGCCAGACCGGCAAGATGGTCGGCAGCCTGCCTTATGACAAGGCCAGGGCCAACCTGTACTGGGCCGGCAGTGCTTAATCTTGACGACGATTTTCTACTTCATTGCCAAGTGGTTCGTGTAAGGAGGGATAGCCATGAAAGGATATGTAACCAAGAGTCTGCTGTTCCTGGCCTGTCTGTTCTTCCTGGCGATGAATGTCTTGGCCGCCAATCCGTCCAGCCTGGCTGACGGGGCCCAGCTCCTGAAGGGCAGTGAACGCATTGCCGTGTTGAATGAACTCGGCAACATTGAAAGGAAATACGGCGTGCGCCTGGCCGTCGTCACCGTCAAGACGACGAATAAAGTAAAAATCGGCGACTATGCCAATCAGCTCCTGGACAGCACCTATACAGACGGGAAGAACGGCAATATGGTCCTGGTCCTGGCGATGGATACGCGGGACTATTACGTAGCCACCGATAAAGCCATGCGCCAGCGCATCAGCGATAAAGGCAGCTTCCCGTCTTGGAAGAGAAATTCCTGCCCTTGCTGAAAGAAAAGAAATATGCCGAGGCTTTCAAAGCCTATGCCTTGGAGTCCGGTGAACTGCTGGCCTATTATGAAGCCAATGGCAAGGCCTATGATCCGCATGACGCC
>ENA-OQBT01000272-OQBT01000272.1-human-gut-metagenome-genome-assembly--contig:-NODE-272-length-35501-cov-5.404958_pt1 | contig 35501 bp, 52 predicted proteins | sample MGYA00242749_ERZ504557 | MGnify/ENA primary metagenome ERZ504557 (study PRJEB26092, sample SAMD00036243) | human gut metagenome | host: Homo sapiens | study: EMG produced TPA metagenomics assembly of... | reverse complement strand
GAGGGAAAGAACGCAGCGCTTCGAGCCTTAACCAAGACGAATCGCCGTCTGCACGCTCTCCTGCAGACCGATCGTCGTCGACACCTTCAGCCATCACAAGTCCTGGGCGACTGATTCTCATCGACCGCGTCACCAATATGACTTCGGCTTGCGGCGTCGTCATCGACGTCCACGATACCAATGCCGACCACACCTTCGTCCATGGATCCTTGAGGCCCGCGGCGATGTCTTTGAAGATTTCTTCTACGGTATGCAGAGTCTCAATATCACCAAGGCTAAACCGGCCTTCCACCAGTACCACATCGGTGATACCATCCCGACCAAGGGCGAAACCTACGCATATCCGGATAACTTCGATATCCTTATCCTCCGCGACAAGATTGCCGTCGAAATCCGCGACGCTAAAGTGGCTAACATCCTGTCCCTTGATGGCTATGCCTATACGGAACAGCCTTTGGTCAATGGCCGCGGTTTTGCCATTAACGTTCACTCGCCACAGGAATTCGCTGCTTTTAAAGCGGATTATACCAAGGCCGGGGAAAATTCCGATGCCGAACTTTTCGACAAATGGATGACCTTTGAAACATATCGCAAGATTAAATTCCACAACGATTTTGAATAATGGCTATTTAGAAAAGGGGCTGTCTTCAGTGAGACGACAGCCTCTTTTCTGTATGCAAAAATAGCATGGATTACCTGTAATAAGCTACAGTGTCATAAAAGAACATTTTATATATAATAAAAACAAAGAAAGGCCTTCCCATTTGTGAATTATATGTGGAGAGAGGTGAGGCAATATGATCTGGAAAAAAATAAGGCCGCGATTAAGTCTTCTAATAGTTGCCGTTCTCATGCTTTGTGTCATGCTCACAGGCTGTATGTCCGATAAGTATGCCAATAGTGAATATGTCGGCACGTGGAAGGCGACGAAAGCTTCTATGAGCGGTGTCAGTCTCGATGTCAATAAAGTCATTGGTAGTTTTGTCCTTGAATTAGAAGCCGACGGCGACGCCAAGGCGGTTATCAAAGGCGAAAAGAGCAGCGGCGACTGGGAAGAAGTGGAAAACGGCTTTAAACTCAAGGATTCCCAAGATGAAATGGCTTTTACGAAAGTCAAAAAAGGCGTAGTCAAGACCGAATATTCCGGCATGGTCATTCTTTTTGAAAAGCAAGCTTCCAAATAGTATGACACATTTAGATTCCTCAACGATAACGATTTTAGATGATAAAAAAGTATAGCATTTAGAAGAATTTAGAAAAAAACTGTTGCTACGGCAACAGTTTTTTTCTTTCCCGACAGTTATCATAAAGTCAACGAGGCGGCTTATGACGTCGTCACGGTGTATGTGAAAAAAATAATTTGTTCATCCATTATATTTGTCATTTATTTCTTTAGAAAGAGGGTAACAGCATGGGCTATCAATTAAATGCAGATGCATTGAACACGGTCTTTGCCAAATGGTCGGATACGTATGACATTTACGCTCCGAAACTGTTTGCAGGTACAGGGCGGTCTTCGATGCAGGATATCGTACGCTATGGCAAGATCACCAAGCCGGAAGAAATCGTTTGGGACAAACGATCCGACTACTCGGCAAAAGACGTTTTGCTGCCGGTTTGCCAGACCTTGTTCTATTTCAATGAAAATACCGTCACCGAAGCCGAAGCTCCGGAAAAAGGCGCCATCATCTTGCTGCGCAGCTGCGATTTGCACGCCATCAAGCGCTTCGATTACATGTATCTCCAGAATGGTCCCGAAGACTATTACTACAAACGCGTCCGCGACCGCGTCAAATTCGTCCTCATGGGCTGCAGCCAGGAATTTGAAAACTGCTTCTGCGTTTCCATGGGCACCAATACCAGTGATAACTACGATGTCGCCTTGAATTTCAAAGACGGCCAGTATTTCCTCGATGTCAAAGATGACGTCCTGGGAAAAGCCGTTACAGAAGCCAAGGCTCCGGAAGCCGACGTCGTCCCCGACCATGTGACCGAAAACAAACTGCAGGTACATATTTCCGGAAAACCTCTCGTCGGCCATCGCCAAATCCCACGTCTGGATGAATACGACAAGCGCTGCATCAAATGCGGTCGCTGCACACTGGCTTGTCCGACCTGCACCTGCTGGTCCATGCAGGACGTATTCTTCACGGAAGACCATAAAGCCGGCGAACGCCGCCGCGTGCAGACATCCTGTATGTTCGACGATTATACCCTGGTAGCCGGCGGCCTTTGCTTCCGCAAGAAGGCTGGCGAACGGATGCGCTTCAAAGTGCTCCATAAGACGCTGGAATTTAAACAGCGCTCCGGTTTCCAGATGTGCGTGGCTGCGGCCGTTGTGATGCCATCTGTCCGGAATACATTTCGCTCAGCCATTGCATCAATGTCAAATTGCCGGAAGGCATGAAGGAGGTCACCGAGAATGAATAACGAATACTTACCGTTCCGTTCGGAAATCTTAGAAGTCATTAAACATGCCGATGTGGAATATACTTTCCGGATGGCCTATGACCGTGGCAAAGAACATCCGGTCAAACCGGGCCAGTTCTTTGAAATCTCTATCCCGAAATATGGCGAAGCTCCCATTTCTGTCAGCGGCATTACCGACCATTCCCTGGATTTCACCATCCGTAAAGTCGGCAGCCTGACCGATGAAATCTTTGAAAACTATGTCGGCGGCCACTTCTTCATGCGCGGGCCTTATGGCAATGGCTTCGACGTCAACATGTTCAAAGGCAAGGAAATCGTCCTGGTCACCGGTGGTTCCGGCTTATCTCCGGTCCACGGCGTCATCGACTACTTCGCCGCCCACATGGACGAATGTAAGAGCCTGACTGTCATTTCCGGCTTCAAATCGCCGGCGGACATCCTCTTCAAAGAAGACCTCAAACGCTGGATTGCTGACGGCATGAACTTCATCTGCACGGTCGACAAGGCTCCGGAAGAAGGAAATTATGACGGCCATGTCGGCTTGGTCACCCAGTACATCCCGGAACTGCCCCTCAAAGACTTCGACAACGCCATCGCCGTCGTCGTCGGTCCTCCGATGATGATCAAATTCTCCATCCAGGAATTGATCAAACTCGGTTTCGATGAAGAAAAGATCTGGCTCTCTGAATCGCGCAAAATGTGCTGCGGCCTCGGCAAATGTGGTCACTGCCGTATTGGCAAAGTCTACGTCTGCCAGGACGGGCCGGTATTCAAATACACCGAACTTCGTACCTTAATCGACTAGGAGGCTGATACATTATGGAAATGAATTGCGGCAAGTTAAAAAAATACGCTTTCCGAGTAACGAAAAATCGCAATATGCTTCCGCCCGTGTCCGTGTACCTGGTGGGTCCCTGAATGCCAAGGTCCTGGGCCAGGTCCAGCATATTGCAGAAACATATGGCAATGGCGAAATCCATCTGACCATTCGTCAGGGCTTTGAAATCATGGGGATTCCCTTCGAAAAAGTAGAAGAAGTAAAAAAGGCCCTGCAGCCGATCATTGATGAACTCGACATCAATCAGAGCGAAAAAGGCGCTGGTTTTGAAGCTTCGGGCACACGAAATGTCATGGCCTGCGTCGCAACCGCGTCTGCCCCTTCGGCAACTACGATACGACGGCCCTGGCTAAACGGATTGAAAAGGCTATTTTCCCGAATGACCTGCACGTCAAAGTAGCCCTGACCGGCTGTCCTAACGACTGCGACAAGATCCGCATGCACGACTTTGGCGTCATGGGCATGACGGAACCCCAGTTCGACCCAGCCGCTGCGTCAGCTGCGGCATGTGCGTCCGCAAGTGCAAACAGCTTTCGGTAGAAGCCTTGCAGATGAAGAACTTCCGCCCGGTCCGCAACGTCGAAAAATGCATCGGCTGCGGCGTCTGTGTCTGGGCCTGCCCGAACCGTGCCTGGACGCGAAGCAAGGAACAGTATTTCCGCATCACCCTCTTGGGCCGTACGGGTAAAAAGAACCCGCGTATGGGCGTCGATTTCATTAAATGGGCCGATGAAGACAGCGTCGTAAAGATTATCTCCAACGTCTATGCTTTTGCCAAGAAATATATTGACCCGACCGCTCCTGGCGGCAAGGAACATATCGGCTATATGGTAGACCGTACGGGTCCGGAAGAATTTATCAAGTTCATCCTCCAAGACGTCCACCTGCCGAAGAAGGCGGAAATCTATCGTCCTCTCAACTGGTCCGGTATCCGCTACGTCGGCTTGAAATCGGAACCGTTCTACGTCGCAAAGACGTAAACCCGGCCGATTTGGATGTATTCCAGAAGCCGTTGCCGCTGAAATAGGGAGGAGCCTATGTACAACGACGAATACGCAGCTTCTGCAGCCGGTGCGGCCGCCAAGGTCGGCCTGCTGAAGAAGAACCCCTTAGGCTATTTCCTCATGTCGGCTTTAGCCGGCGCCTACATCGGCTTCGGTATCCTCCTGTCCTTTACCGTCAGCGGTACCTCGGTGCTATTCCTATGACGAAGATCGCCATGGGCCTGTCCTTTGGCATCGCCTTGAGTCTGGTCGTCATCGCCGGGGCAGAACTGTTCACGGGCAATGCCTTCGTCCTCTACAACGGCTGGCGTTCGAAGACGGTCACTTTGACGGACGTCGTCCGCCTGTGGGTCGTCTGCTACCTGGCAACTGGTTCGGCGCCATCGTCTTGTCCCTGATTTTCTACGGTGCTGCCGGTACGGCTGGCGGCACCGGTCAGGCCTTGGCCAATGCCGCTGCCATGAAGATGAGTCTGCCGCCACTGGTACTCTTCCTCAAAGGCATCCTCTGTAACGTCCTGGTCTGCCTGGCCGTCTGGTGCGGCTTCCGCTGCAAATCGGACAGCGGCAAACTGATTATGGTCTTCTGGTGCCTCTACGCCTTCTTTACCTGTGGCTTTGAACACAGCGTAGCCAACATGACCGTCCTGACCCTGGGCCTGCTGAATCCCGTCGGCACGGCCGTCAGCGTCGGCGGTTATCTCTACAACCTGGCCTTTGTCACCTTAGGCAACATCGTCGGTGCCATCCTCTTCTTGTCCATTCCCTACGGCATTGCAGCGAAGAAGATTGGTGATTAGTGGCTCGTGAGTGATTAGTGGCTAGTGGCTAGTGGTTAGTGGTTAGTCGCTCGTGGCTCTCCTTATAGGAGAGCTGTCAGCGGAGCTGACTGAGAGTGCTCTTTCTTTATAGTAGTCCGTGAGTTGTAGGGGCACACGTGGGACGCCCGTCAGGATGATAGGACATATCCCGGAGCAGGCTCGCCACGTGCGAGCCCCTACAGAAAAAAGGACCTGTCGCAAATGCGACAGGTCCTTTTTCAATACAGCGTCACGCGCTGCTGATCTATTTCGATGAGGCCATCGGCTTCATATGGCTCAGTTCCCGGGCTACGGCGGTCCGGTCGGCACAGAGGTAATCGGCCAGCTGGGTCCGGGTCATGGGGATGGTGAAGGTCGGGCTGCCAGCCTGTTCGGACTGGAAGGAGAAGTACGTCAGCAATTTCTTGCGCAGCGTTTTTTTGGAAATGACTTCGAGCTTTTCCAGGAGCTGGGCATTCTTATCGGCCATGAGGCGGAGCATGTTTTCAATGAGCTGAAAATGGAAGGGGCAGGTATTGGTACAGACATGCAGGACCTTGTGGAAGGGCAGGACCAGGAATTTCGTGTTCTTTACGGCCTGGAAGGTCACGATGGATTGAAGTACCGTACCACAGACAAAGGTTTCGCCAAAGAGGCCGCCGCTGCGGATGACGGCCAGGACGGCCTTGTCGCCCCAGCGGTCTTCGTGGATCATGTGGATTTCTCCGCTGAGGACGATGCCGATGTAGCGCACTTCATCCTGAGCCAGGACCAGAAATTCGCCTTTGCGGACGGTCCGGACCCGCGCACCCAGGCAGGTGAGCATGGCCATGCGCTTGTCGGGCTGATGCCGGTAAAGAAGGGAGGTCATCGGGCAGGATGGGTAAAGAATCAGTCATGCGAAAGACCTCCTAGTAACGGCGATAGAGACCGATGACTTTGCCCAGGATTTGGCAATCTCGGGTGTAAATCGGTTCATATTCGTCATTTTCCGGCTGCAGGCGGATCGTATCGGCTTCGTGGAAATAGCGCTTGACCGTTGCTTCCTCACCGATGAGGGCGACGATGATTTCGCCGTTTTCTGCCGTTTCCTGGCGGCGGACGATGAGCTGGTCCCCTTCGAGGATACCGGCGTTCTTCATGCTGTCCCCTTGGACGACGAGCATGAAGCAGTCGTCATTGCCGATGAAGTCCGCCGGGAAGGGATAGACGTCTTCGACACACTCTTCAGCAAAAATCGGCGCACCCGCCCGGACCTGGCCGACCAGGGGCAGGGGAACGACTTTCTTGGAACGCCACGAGCCTTCATCGAGGAGTTCGATGGTCCGGTTCTTGGCCGGGTCGCGGCGGATATAGCCCAGGTCTTCCAGGCGGTGGAGATAACCGTGGACCGTTGACGTCGAGCTCAGGCCGACTTCTTTGCAGATTTCCCGTACCGACGGGGGATAGCCGAATTTATGGACACACGTGCGGATATATTCCAGGATTTGTTTTTGACGGGTCGTCAGCATTTTTTCATTATTAATCATATATAATCACTCCAGTCTGGGAAAGTTATAGCAATTCCAGTATAAGCTACCCTTATTATAGCGAAATTTATAAAAAAAATCAAACGTTTGTTCAAAATATCTTGACAAGAACAACTGTTCGACGGTATAATAAAACCATCGACGAACGGTTGTTCTAAGAAATTTCGTTCTAAGAACGTTCGTTTTAAAGTCAGGAGTGATTGCCATGAAATATGTCGTATTGGCCGTGCTGGCCCTCTTTATGTGTACACAGATTGGCTGGAGTTACCAGCTTCGCAGGAATACCTTTCTGTTGCCGTCGAACCGGGGCAGACGGTCTGGCAGCTGGCCTCGGTCGCAGCCGGTGATGATATGGACGTGCGCCAGGTCGTCAATGAGATTTTAGAAGACAACGGCCTGACCGGGACCAGTGACATCCGTCCGGGCCAAATACTGCGCCTGCCCATCGCACCGGGCCGGGCCGAACAGGTGCGGACGGCGTTAGCACGGCAGCTGGTGGATCAATGAGAATCTTCGGTAATCTTTAAGATCGGGTTGTCGATGAGGCGGTCCGCTTCGTCGATGTAGCGGCGGACAATGGCCTGCGACTTATGACGGGTCTGGCGCATGATCTGCCGTTCTTCGACGTGATGCTGGGCCGCCGACGTGGCAAAGCCATGGCGCAGGCTGTGGGCGCCGTAATCATCCGGATTCATCCCCATCAGCCCGGCATAGTGTTTGACGATGAGGCGATTGATTTATCGGAAATCCGAGTTTTCCGAACATGATGCCCCTTCGTCAATCCCCGAAAAACCGGCCCCGTCGTAATCCCACTAATATCAAGCCATTTCTGCAAGGCCGTGACGGCACAGTATTCTTTATCCTTGACCATGGGAATAGCAATCATCTGGCCCTGGTCGAACTGGTCTGTCTTCGATTTGCGCAGCGTAATGAGCAGGCCCAGGCGAGTGAATTTCAAGTCTTCTACGTCGATGCCGGCCAGTTCCGATCGGCGCAGGGCTCCATAGAAGCCGACCAGGAGAATGGCCTTATCGCGGACCTGCTGGATTTCATCACCTTCGAGATAGGTCAGCATTTCCTTGATATCATCGAAGAGAATCGGTGCCTTGCCGTGCTGGATGGTCCCTTTCATGCGCTTGATGCCCCGCAGGGCGTTCTTGACGATGGGGTAGCGGCAGGGATTTTCTTTAAGACCGGCAGCATCGAAATTTTCCGTCAGCGCGCTGATGCGCCGGGCAATAGTATTGGCCTTGGCATTGTCGGCCAGGTCGTTGATGTAATTGACGATGGTCTCTGGTTCAGCCGGGAACGACGACAGCTGGTGATAGCTGCACCAGTCACAGAAATCGTTCCAGTCCGAGCGGTAGGCGTCGACGGTATTGGCGGCCCGTGCCGTGTACAGGCTCTGGCGGGCTTTATTGGATAACTTATCATTTTGAGCAATCGCTTCACTGCGGCCGATGAAAAAATTCGGCGCATCTGTCAATTTAGACAACAGAAAACCTCCTTTTCAGGCGCTTTACAAGAACAACTTGTAGATACGCCTTTTTTTGGTATACAATAGAATCAAATAGGGAAAGAAGGGGAGTTGTTATGGCAATCCGCAATGGTCCTTTATGGGACAAAGTGCTGAAAATCGCAGTCTGTCTGGGCCTGTTCCTGGCTTTTTGGGGTGTCCAGTGGGTCATCCCTGATTTCTATCAGGAACTGTTCCGGCTCAGCCTGGCTGGCGACGTGGACGGCCTTATCGATTATATTTCATCCTTTGGCATCTATGCGGCCTCATCAGTATCTTCATGATCACCGTCACGGATATGACCGGCTTGCCGTCGATTCCTTTCCTGACTGTCAACGGGGCCATTTTCGGACTCCTACCAGGACTCCTCATTTCCTGGGTCGGTGAAGTCCTAGGGACGGAACTAAGCTTCGTTATCATGCGGACGATACTGCGCCGCCAGGCCATCCACGTCATTTCACGCCATCATCTGCGGAATCAGCTCGATAAGTACAGCCGCTTCCCGACACTGGCCGTAGCCCGTTCCATCCCGTATATTCAATGTTCCTTTACGGCCATTGCTGCCGTCAGTCACATCAGTCAGAAAGATCATTTCCTGGCGACGGCTGTCGGCAAGGTTCCGCGGGTCGTCATCGAAGTCCTCTTGGGCCATGACCTCATCCACATCAGCCAGCACAGCGGGAGGCTTTTTTTTCTGGGTTATCCTGACCGTCTTGATCTGTTACTTCTGGTACCGCCATCAGCAAGCTTAGCGGCCAAAGAGGACCATGATGATGCCGCCCAAGGTCGGCATGGCGACGATGGCCGCTTTGAGCAGGGGCTTCGGCGCCAGGTGAGTGAATTTCGCCCCGACATAGGCACGAAAATCATAATAAAAAATTTCCCCCAATATATGATATAATTTGTATTATAACATATATTAAGGGGAAGAAAGGACTATTTCTATGAATATTACTGTTTATCTCGGTTCCCGTTGTGGGAACAACCTTGTTATGCTGATTATGCCTATGCCTTGGGAGCCTGGATTGCCTGCCACGGCCACACGCTCGTGTACGGCGGAAGCCGGACCGGACTCATGGGAAAGCTCGCCGACGGCGCTTTGCAGGCCGGTGGGGAAGTCATCGGTGTAGAACCACAGTTCTTCATGGATGAAGAATTACAACATGAAGGCTTGACGAAACTCATCGTGACGCCGGACATGACATCGCGCAAGCAGCAAATGATGGACTTAGGCGATATTTTCCTGGCCTTTCCCGGCGGCATCGGGACGCTGGAAGAAATCAGCCAGGTCATGAGCCAGGTAAAACTGCACCAGTTGGAAGGGCGCTTTGCCTTTCTCGACTTCAATGGCTATTATCAGCCCATGAAAGCCTTGATCCAGCAGATGAGCACCGAAGGGTTCGTCGATAAAGCTTGGGCTGATGGCGTACCCTTCCTGCCATCCTTGGCGGCGCTCACGGCTTTTGTCCTCGGCCGCGATTTACCAAAACCGGGCGAAACGTGGCGCCATTTCAAGAACCATATGTACCGCATCCTCGATTTAGCGGATGACGCCGAAACGGGTGAGACCTACGTCGTCTATAAGACCTTGTATGGCGAATACCGCGATTTCATCCGCCCTCTGGACATGTTCCTCAGCGAAGTGGATCATGAGAATTATCCCGACGTCCCACAAAAATGGCGCTTTGAAAAAACAGCGGGCCTTTGTTCCTGGAATCCGGCTATTTCCAGCCAATACCTGAAAAAGTGAATGTTAATAGACGATGACAGGTGTATTTTTGTCGACGTTTTCATAGATTTTCGCGGCATTGGCCGGCGGCAGGTTTAAACAGCCGTGAGAACCGTTCGATTTGTAAATCTGGCCACCAAACGAGGAACGCCACGGTGCGTCATGAAGGCCGACATTGCAGTTGAAAGGCATCCAGTATTTGACTTTCGAGTCGTAGCCTTGACCGCTCAGGGTGGCATTTTGTGTCTTATAAGTCAGGCCGTAAATGCCCTTGGGCGTACCGTGCTTACGTGTCGGATTGCCCGAGACGAGATAACTTTGGAGAAGGCACTGGCCGTCTTTATAGAGCCATAGCTGCTGGTCCTTCAGACTGACTTCGATATACGTCGTGCCCCAGTCTTGATGGCCGTGGACCGCAGCCGTCTGGGCGTAGATTGGTTCGCAGACCGTGCTCTGCTTCTGGGCCAGGAGGTCTAGCAGGTGGGCCGTTTCCTTTTCCTGGTCGATGCGCCAGCCGTAATCACCTTCGCTGATCGTGATGTCCTGACCGCCGGAAGTGTGGAAAGTCCGCGGCGTATAGGCCGTATCGTATTTGTCGGCCAGTTCTTTGACGAAGGCCCGAACTGCTGCGGGTCAAAGGTGACCTGGCCGTTGGCATCGGTTCTGAGCCAGGAGACGATGCGGCCGCCGTCGAGGGTCTCGCTCTGATTGCCGAACTGATAGGTAATGGCTATGCCGGCATAGTCTTTCTGGGCTTCTTCCAGCGGCGTCAAAGAAACCGGTGCAGCTTCCTTCGACACCAGGAACTTTTCGGCCTGGCCGCCTGAGAGGGCAAAGACACCGCTGCCGACCAGAAGTCCAAGACAGACAGTCCCGAGAATTAGAAAATAGTGCTTTCGCTCCATGAAAAATCATTCCTTCAAGTACACTTTAAAATAAATCTTTTCTCAATGTATCACAAATTGTAAAGGAATGCAAGGAAAGCAGCCAATATCTGAAGCAGTGAATCACAGGCGCTGGATAGCGTCAAGGGCCAGCGGCGACCGTTCACATTCATCGGCCATCATGGTCAGCTGGTAGCATAAAGGGCTGCCTTTCATCATCCACTTTTTTCAATCCATCCAGTTCTTCGACGACAACCAAAGGAATGACGACGTGATTGTCTTTAAAACACTGCATGGCATACGGCGCCTGAATGAGCACATTCGTATCGAGTACATAAGTTTTTGCCATAGAAAATCCCACCTTTACGCTATTTTCTTCAGCATACCAGCTGAATATATAGAACCTGTAAAGAGGGGGCAAATAATAGGCATAATAGGGAATCTTTGTCTGAATGATGGCAGGAATTTGTTCCTATTGTGTAGAATAGATAACAAAAGAGAATTTTATCATAGGCTGATGAAGTAATATATATTTAGAAAGGCAGGTGAGAAATAGTGTCTAACCTAACTAAAACAATAAAACTTCGTATACACGTTACTCCCGAACAAGAGACGCTGTTCCGTCAGATGACTGAACAATACCGTCAGGCTTGTAACTTCGTGTCGCAGTACATCTTCGACCACCGATTTAACATGACCTACCAAAGTCTCAACAGAGAGCTGTACCGTGACCTGCGCAGCCAGTTCGGTCTGAAATCGCAGCTAGCCCAGTCTTCTATCAAGACGACGATTGCCAGATATAAGCCAGATATAAGACGGTAAAACAACAGCTCTTCCAAAATCCCTACAGATATAAGGATAAGAATGGCAACTGGCAACGCATCGCCAAGACATGGGAATGGCTTTGGAAGCCTGTGTTCTTTAGCCGCCCACAAGCGGACTTGGTTCGCAATCGTGATTATAGCTTCGTTGATAGCGGACAGGTTCTGTCCATTAATACACTCGGAAAAAGAACCAAATGCACTTTTGAGGGCGAACATTTCGCTGAATACCTTGATGGCGCTTATGAACTTGGAACAGCAAAACTGGTCGAACTCAAAGGTTTATGGTATCTCCACATTCCCGTAAACCAAGCTGTCGAAGATTTTCAGAAAGAAAACGTCCGTCACGTTGTCGGTATTGACCGTGGATTACGTTTTTTGACCGTTAGCTATGACGAGCAGGGCAAAACTGAATTTGTTTCTGGTAGGAAGATTGCCACTAAGCGTCATAAGTTCCAGGAAGTCCGCCGCCAGCTCCAGTCTAAGGGTACAAAATCAGCAAAGCGTAGACTTAAAGCCATTTCAGGACGAGAGAACCGTTGGATGTCTGATGTAAACCATCGGATTTCTAAGACACTCGTTGAAAAATACGGCAAAGATACGCTGTTTGTGCTTGAAGATCTGACCGGCGTTAGCTTCGAAGAGTCCCATCTTTCAAAAACTGCTAAACAAAATTACGACCTGCGCAGCTGGGCATTCTATCAGTTGGAACAATTCTTGACTTATAAAGCTCATGAAAATCGTTCCGAAGTTCTGACGGTATCTGCTAAGTATACCTCTCAACGTTGTCCCAAATGCGGTACTATCCACAAGGAAAACCGTGACCATCACAAACACTTATATCGTTGCCAGTGTGGTTACAGATCTAACGATGACCGTATCGGAGCTATGAATATCCAACTCCTCGGAACTATGTGGATTTCCGGAGATAACCATCCTCGTTACGAAAGAATAACAACTGCTTCGGAGTAAACTCCTTAGCAAAGCGGGTGTTGTCAGCCACCCGATGATGTAGGCGGATTCAGGAAGACATCTTTTAGATGTCGTTAGTACCTATGCAGTTCCGACTTACAAGCTCCCGACTTTAGTCGGGAGTAGTTGACTCCCCCTCATGAAATGATATAAGGTTTTAAAATTCAAATGTTAAGAAAGATTATACATTAAAATGCGTATTTGTCAATGTTTTTTAGAATTATTATTCAAAGTATAACGGGCATTTCGAACAAAATAGATGTACCAGTAGGTCATTGTGTCTTTTTTACGTTATCTCCGTAGATTGTCTTCCAATCGTTTTTCATGGAAATCGTATTCCAACCATTTTCGGCAGATGTTTTTTTATCTCGTTCAGCCCGTTCAGGGCGACCGTATTCGCGTTGCGTGTCGTCGCAGAGAACGTTGAATACTTCAGCTTTATAAGGGTTATCCTTTAACGTATACCGGAACATGGAATAATCGCCGCTGCTATTTCCGAAGGCTAAGACCGGCTGAATCCCGATTTCACGGACAATGGATGAGACTTTATTCATCTTTTCATTGACCCGGTCTAATCCCCCGTACTGAATCGTATCTTCCTGTGTCATTTGATACGAACCGCCGTTAGTTTGACCTTGATGGCTAGCAACGATTTGCGGATCCGACCCGATAATCTGATTCGGAGCGATAGGCAGGACATCATGGACGAGTGCACGGACGAGAGGGCGGTCAGATGCCGAAACGATATAGCAGGTGAAATCATTGGCTTCTAAATACGAAATTACTTCTACCATGGGTAAATAAAAAGCTTCGCCATAAGTCAAATTCGTCAAGCCAATAACCGTTTTTTTCATGAATCCCTGCGCGTAAGTATCCAGCGATTCCGGAGTCATGCCGGCCAGTCCGGCGTATAAGTTATGATATAGATTCTTTTCAATTTCCGGAGGAACTGGTTTTCGTTGAGAAATGGCATCCCAATAGGCTTGAGCGAATTTTTTATCTTCCTCAGATACTTTGCAGTTCGGGTCATGAAGAACACGGTCGGCATAGAAGACACCATCCGTATACGACGGAGTCCGCTCTCCTAAAAGTGTTCCATCCATATCGAAGACCGCCAGGCGGTGTTTTACGGGGATGAAGTCAGGATTTTTAGGATTTGTTACTTTTTGGACATATGCTACCAGTTTCTTCTTGGCAGGTGAATCATTGTTCCAATACTGAAAGTTTCCAGCTTGATCGACATGAATGGCTGCTAACTCAGCCCGGCTGGCACCTTTAATGGTTCCTGTCATCCCAAATCCCGCCAACATAGCCGTAATGGCCAATATAGATGCAAATTTTTTTCCGTTCAAGATGATCACCTCAACATAATAAATTTTGTATCTATTATAACATGTAAATTTCGCCTAAATAAATAGGACAGATAGGAGAAAAACTGGCATCTCGTACGTGATAATATATATTGGAAAGAAAGAGCAGGAATTAATCGTTGCTGTGTAGAATATCTTCATAGTAGAATATCTTCATAAAAGCTGTCTGTCGGGCAGCTCGTGCGAAGTAATGGTGTAATCTGAGAGGTGATAGCATGTCTCTGGAAAATCAGAAATTAGCTTGTGTGCAAGCTTTTTTAGAAAATCGGGCTTCTGAACGGCTCATGACACGTTTATTGGCTGAAGCAGGGGAAGATTACGCCTGGTTCCGGCGTCTGGCACATCATATGTTCCGCAGCCACCTTTCGCCAGACGAACAACGGGAGCTGCTGAAAACGGCTAAGGCAGATACGCAAGGAGACCCCGAGAAACGCCAAGCGGCTCACGATGCCCGTCTGTTGCTGCTGAAATCGGGAATGTGTCTTTCCATCCATGAATCATGGTATTTGCATAAGGTAAAGCAAATGCCTTAGAAAAAGCCTTTCGCCAAACCATGACGCGCATCGTCGTAGGATTTGGCCAGCTCATGTCAGAATCGGAGATTCCTAACGATTTTGAAATGCAGCTCTGGTACCGTATACAAGGGTAGACAGGAAAAGATATTGCAATTTCTCTGCTTTTTCGTTATGATGAATACATATATGTAATTTTTACCTTAGTATTTATTTACAACAGGAGGAAATGGGATGGGTTTTATTAAAGAATTTAAAGACTTTGCCATGCGAGGCAATGTACTGGACATGGCAGTCGGCGTTGTTGTCGGCGGTGCCTTTGGGAAAATCGTTACGTCTTTAGTCAATAACATCATTATGCCGCCTTTCGGCGTTCTTCTCGGGGGCATCGACTTTTCTGACTTCTTTATCCCTTTGAGTACGGAACATGTTGAATCGTTAGCCGAAGCGAAAGCAGCGGGAATTCCTGTTATCGCTTACGGGGCTTTCCTCAATACGGTATTAGAATTCCTGATCATCGCTTTTGCTATCTTTATCGTAATCAAACAGCTGAACCGTTTCCTTCCGAAACCAGAACCGGCTCCGGAACCGCGGCTTTGCCCGTTCTGCCGTCAGCCCATTGCTGATGACGCTACGCGTTGCCCTCATTGCACCAGCAAATTGCCGGCAACTATTTCGGAAAAATAACCTAACCAATGGAGGAATGGTAGATGACGGACAAACAAAGCATTGCCTTAAAAATTAACGATTGGTTAAACGATTGCGTGGCCGAAAGCGGCGCCTTCTTTTTGAATACCGTAGAAGATGGCCGGCCAAAATCGCGTCCCATCAGTTTCCACATGCTGAAAGATGGGGTTAATTATTTTGGTGTCGGTGCCATGAAAGAAGTCTATCGCCAAATGCAGGAAAACCCATATGTAGAAATTTGTGGACTTATGGGAAAGGGGAAACTCTTTTTCCGTTATTACGGCAAAGCTGTTTTTGAAAAAGGCAATGAACTGTCCCAAGAAGCGCTGGCACAACCTGGCTATCCAATCATGAAAAAAATTTATACCCCTGAAAGTGGCAACCGTTTTGCCGTTTTTCATTTGGAAGAAGCAACCGCTGAAAAACGAGCCATGATGTCTGTATTAGAAACATGGAAATTATAAATAACTTCAAATAGCTCAGAAAGGAAGTGTCCTTATGGTAACACATGTATTGTGGAATCTCTTGCAGCAACTGAAATCTGATTACGAATGGGTAGAACTTAGCCATCGCCTGAACAATGACAGTCCGTATTGGTCTGGCATGCCCGAAGGTTCTGTCGAAATTGGGAAAGTCGTCTTTGATTGGGGAAATCCCATGCTGGAATGTTTGATCCAGACCTTCAAATTTCCCGGCCAATTCGGCACGCATATTGATTTCCCCGGCCATTTTGCCAAAGGGACCGCACTGTCTGAAAGCTTCGGCGTACAGTACATGGCATATCCCTTGGTCGTCATCGATGTCAGTGAAAAAGTAGCCCGTGACGTCCATTACGCCGTTACCGTTGACGACATCAAAGCCTATGAAGCGGCTTATGGAGCCATTCCGGAAGGCGCATTTGTCGCACTGCGGACGGACTGGGCGAAGAACTGGCCGGATAACGACAAACTTTGCGGCTTCGATGAAAGAGGCAACGAAAATGCGCCAGGCTGGTCGTTAGAAGCCTTGAAATATATCTATGAAGTCCGCCATGCCGCTGCTAACGGCCATGAAACCTTTGATACCGACGCATCTGCCGTCGCAGCTGAAGCAGGAGACCTCATCTGTGAACGCTACGTCCTCAGCCAGGGCCACGTCCAGATCGAACTCTTGGATAACCTCGACAAAGTAGCCCCTGCCGGTGCCATTCTCCTGGCAGCTTGGCCCAACATCGAAGGCGCCACCGGACTTCCAGTCCGCGTCGTAGCCATTATACCCAAATAAAATAAAGACAGGGGTATTCCCAATGCGATGACGCATGGAATGTCCCTGTCTTTTTATGCGGGGTTATACTTTATTTGGATTTCAAGGCCTGATTTCTGCTTTCAGTTCTTGAATTTCTGCTTTTAATGTTTCGATATCATCATTGTTCTGGTTATCTACGGACTGATTAGCACTGGGACCTACACGAAAGGTAACACCAATATTGCCAGCCGCCTTGCGGTCATTGCCAAAGGTACTGGAAGCACCGAGGGAGAGCATGACATCAGGGTTTGCATGGTAGAAGCCACCCAGAGCGACAGCTTGTTTTCCATCATAAGTACCAGCCGCTGCGCTAATCTGGAATCTGGATCCTGTGCCATCATAATCGATAGGATGGAGACCAGCGAGGGCGGCAGATAATGCACCGACGCTATCTACTTCCTGGTCGATATTGCGGACATGCGTATTAAGGGATGTAATCGAATCAGCGTTTTGTTGAATTGCCGTGGCATTCCGCTGAATAGCGTTACTATTTTCATTGATAGCTGTCGTATTTTGTTGAATAGCCGACGAATTTTTCTGAATCGAAGCCGTATTTGCATTGACTCCCTGTGTCAAATCTTCAGCTCCATTGGTCAGTTTCACTGTACCAACTTTTTGGGCATTACTATTGATACTGATGCAGAAGCACGCACTATCAAAAAGGAGGAATGAAATGGAGGAGAGCCGAAAAAAGCCAACCGAAAATGGTTGGCAAAGAATTACGAGACAATTACAATCCGGGTTCCGAAAGGAACCCGGGAAAAGATTAAGAAGTGGGCAGCCGCCTACAATATGAGTATGGCGAAGTACATTTGTTCGTCATGTGAAGAAAAAGCCGAAAAATAGACAAAAAAATAAGGGCGACTCATTATGAGCCGTCCTTTTTAGCTATAGCGCATCAGCTGATAATTTTAATACGCGTGAAAGTTTTAGTGTATTCGTCTAAAAAACAACTTTATTCCGCCATTTTTCCGCCGCCGATGAAGAAAACTTGTATAAAAGTATATAAAAAGATATGTAAATATTTTCAGTTGCATGCTCGATAATCGGCATATTCACGCTAGGCAGTTTGAAAGCATATGGCCCTATATTAACGTATTTTTTATTACTACCGATAATTTAACGTTATCGGTAGTAATAATACTTCTAACTCCACCCCGTACTGCTAATGACTGTAAAATCACTATATTTCTAGTAATTCACTATCATTAATGATATCTACTTATTTTTATTTTGGCTCATTTTTGATTCTCTCCCTGCTAATATGGCCAAATTATTATGCTGACGGAATTTTTTTGCTTCATCACCGGACTTGTAAACCTGTATCTGTATTTGCTGATACTTGAGATTGTATGATTCATATAGGCTGGCGGAATTGAATATAGGCGTCATGCGTCTTTAAGCATATTTAACTTAGGTCAAGATGAATGATGTTAATCTATCATGATAGGTTGCTAGGTTCTTGGTGTCGAATCCTTACTACGAGCTAATCTGTTATCTATGGATATGATTCTTTTTTTATACAGGTATCATCTTAATAGTTGAGCTAATCAACTACCTTTAGAGAAATTAGGCTTCTTCTCTAAAAGTAGTTCAAAAAAACATTCATTGCGAAGGCCTTTCTTTGGCAGTATAATTAGGGTTGCTTATTACTGTTTTTTACGGAGGTTATTCGCCATGCAGCGATTTTTGTCTTACGAAAATACGATTTTAGCTGTCGTCATGATGGTGTCTTTTATCAACCCTTTTACCAGCAGCGCTTTGACGACGGCTTTGCCTGGGATTGGTACGGCTTATGGTGCGACGGATGCCCAGCTCAGTTGGGTCATTGAGTTGTTCTTGATTTCTTCGACGGTGACGATTATGCCAATCAGCAAGATTGCCGACCGGATTGGCAAGCGTCATGTCTTCTTGTTTGGTGTATCCTTATTCTGTGTCTCGTCACTGGCTGTGTATTTTGTGACTTCCCTCTATGGCTTATTTTTACTGCGCATCTTGCAAGGCCTGGGCAGTGCCAGTATTTTTGCCACCAGCATGGCCATCGTTTCCCTGGTCACCCCGCCGGAACGTCGCGGCCGGGCTATGGGCTTTACCATTGCCGCTGTGTATTGCGGGCTGTCCTTTGGTCCGGTTCTGGGCGGTTTCTTTTCTTATTACCTGGGCTGGAAGACGATTTTTTATTTTATCGCCATTATCTGTGCCGTGGCCTGGCTGATTGCCCTGTATAGCATGAAAAAGGAAGAATGGATTGTCAATGCCCATGCAGTCTGGATTTGTTTGGTAGCCTCTTATATGCCTGCTATGATTGCCATTATGGTTGGCTTATCGGAAGTAACGAGTCTTTTCTATGCTAAATATCTCTTGGCCGCCGGCTTCATCCTGTTCCTGGTGTTCTTGTATGGTGAATGGCACCGGAAAAGCCCAGTCCTGCCCGTCCGTATTTTTGCCGACAATCGCGTGTTTTCCTGTTCCAGTTTGGCAGCTATGCTCAACTACTGTGCAACTTTTGGCATCAGTTTCCTCTTGTCCATTTATTTGCAGCGCATTACCGGCCTCAATGCCCGTGACACGGGACTCGTCCTATTGCTCCAACCGGTACTGATGGCGCTCTTGTCCCCTGTCACCGGAGCGCTGTCGGACCGTATCAATCCCGCCGTCCTGGCTTCTTCCGGTATGATTTTGATTACCTTCGGTCTCTCCTGTCTGGCAATCAATGTCTCTCTTTCTTCCTTCTGGCTCATTGCCCTGGCCCTGGTCATCATCGGCATCGGTTTTGCCCTGTTCACGGCGCCGAATAATAACGCGATTATGGGATCCGTGGCACCCAAATATTATGGGGCTGCTTCATCGGTCGTCAGTACGGTCCGCCTCATCGGCCAGGTCCTCAGCGTGGCCATCATCACCTTGATCCTGTCACAAAGCGGGGCTGCTGCGACATCAACCTGGCTGGCCCAGCACATCCAGCAGGCCTTCATCGTCTTCACCGTTCTCTGCGCCATCGGCATCATCCCTTCAGCCGCACGGAGTAAGTGATGATTCGTGTTCGTGGTTAGTGATTAGTGGTTCGCAAAAGAGGATGCTGCATTAAGCCAAAAACGCTAATGCAACATCCTCTTTTCAAAAAGCGTATGAAATTAAATTTATGTATTTACGAGCCACGAGCCTCTAACCACGAGCCACTAACAACTATTTCACAAAATAATGGGCCGAGTCGTCGACGAGGCTGTTTTCCAGGAGGGCTTTGAACTGCGGGGCACTCATTCCAGCTGCTTGGGCAGAGAACTGATAGTTTCCCACTTTCCAATGAGCGACGTAGACGTGTCGTTGATTTTAGCGATGCTGACGGGAACACCGTCGATGACCTGGTCTTTCCAGGTTACGCTATAGACGCCGGAAATATCTTTCATCGATTTATCAGATTTCTGGGGCATCGTGCGGACGCGGACCGTCGTTTCCGGCTGGCCTAAGCGCTGGAAGCCGATGTCCGCAGTGTGTTTACCGATTAAAGAGAGGTAATAACAGCTGAAGCCGGCGTCGCGGGTCAAATACAGCGGTCGTTTAAGCACCATAAGTATACTCAAACGTTTGATTTTTGTCAAACCAAGAACTCATTCCCACGTTTTCCAGATTTCCGGTACGTAGCCTATGGTAGCCTTAGTACCGTTGCGGACGATGGGCGTCTTCAAGACTTGCTGATTATCCAAGACTTTAGTATCTTTTTCATCATCGACGGCATATTGAATCAAGGCCAGCGCGTTTTTATCTTTGCATTTCGGGTTGAGCATGGCGTCGAGGCCGCCGACGGCTTGTTTGACCTTGGTATATTCGCCTTTACTCAGGCCCTTTTCTTTCAGGTCGACGAATTGGACTTTGATGTTCCGTTCTTTGAAATAGCGGATGGCTTTCTTTGTATCAAAACACTTATTCGTGCCAAAAATCTGGATATTCATGGAGTTCCTCCTTTAGTTTGAAAAAATAAAAAGTGAAATAAAAAAAACAAAAAGCTTTTACTTTATAATATACTTGTATATTATTTACTGACACCATAAGGGGGATTTTTTATGGCTAAAAAAGAAAACAAGTTCAAGGGGTATGATATTTCAACACAAGCCGTCCATACGAGCGTCGCTTATGATGCGGAAACAGGAGCCGTCCGCCGGCCGCTGCACATGGCCAATAGCTACAAGCTGCCCGATGACCTGTCGAAGGTCAATTATTCTTCGACGGATCTGCTGATGTACGCCCGCAATGGCAACCCAAATCAGCACTGGCTGGAAGAAAAAGTCGCTGCCCTCCACGGAGCCGATGACGCCATCGTTCTGGGAAGCGGCGTCGCTGCCCTTCACGCTTTGTTCTGGACGCTGCTCAAGACAGGCGACCGCGTCGTCTATCCGAAAGTCAGCTATATGGCCGTCTATCGCCTGTTCCACGAATTATTCAACCGGAAATTCGGCGTCGAAACAGTCATGGTCGATATGACGGACCTGGAGAAGCCGTCAAAAAAGCGATTACGCCAGGGACGCGCCTGGTCCATATCGAAACGCCGGACAATCCAACTGACGGTATTTCGGACATTGCGGCCATTGCCAAAATCGCTCATGAAAATGGAGCGGTCTTGTCTGTCGACAATACCTTTGCATCGCCTCTCAATCAGCATCCCTTGGATTTCGGCGCTGACTTCGTCGTCGAATCGCTGACCAAATATATCAACGGCCACGGCGATGCCCAAGGAGGGGCTATCATTTCCAACGACTTGGCGACGATGGACCGGATCCGCTATGAAGCCAGGTCAATGTCGGCTCTGTCATCAGTCCCTTCAATGCCTGGCAGATCTTCCGCGGTACCGTCACCTTCCCTTTGCGGATGGAACGCATCAATGCGTCGACGCAAAAAATCGCAGAATGGCTGGAACAGCGCCAAAACGTCACGTTCGTTTCCTATCCCGGCCTGCCCAGCAACCCTGGCCACGAATTGGCCAAAAAGCAGATGAAACACGGTTTTGGCGGCGTTATTTCTTTTGGCATCGCTGCTGACGACAAGGCGGTCGAACGGTTCTGCGCGGCCTTGAAAGTCGTCACCTTTGCCGTCTCCCTCGGCCATGACGAAAGCCTGATTTTCCCGCAGCCCAGTTACGATGAACGCATCAATCTCTATCCGGAAAAATTCCGCAAGGGCTTCATCCGTTTCAGCATCGGCCTGGAAGATCCGGACGACATCATCGGTGACCTGGACCAGGCCTTAAAATCCATCGGCTTATAAGGTTAGCGGAACCAACGGCTGCCATATAACAAAATAGATTGGGGAATCCACCCCGACAGAAAGCGAAGCAAGGTCGAGACGACATCCGGTGTGATGACGACTCGGCCTTTTTTCACGGCCCGAAAAGATCGGCGGGCAATGACCTCTTTCGTCCCTGCCAGGGGATAATGGCGGAACTGCTGGTTCCTATCGGTCTGGATGGCCGTCGCAATAAATTCCGTGTCTTTGACCCAATACGGGCAGATGGCAGAAACGAGGATTCCCTGTGGGGCCAGTTCAGCGGCCAGGGCCCGGCTGTAGCGCAGGAGAAAGGCCTTGGTCGCCGAATAGACGGCCAGTTCCGGAATAGGCAGGAAAGCGGCACACGAACAAATCTGGACGAGGTGGCTGCCGGCCTTGCAGTATGGCAGAACTAACTGGACCAGGTTGATTGCGGCCCGGTCATTGAGGTCGACCATCTTTTCCTGAACGCCTGACGGAATCGTCATGACGGAACCCATCTTGCCGAAGCCCGCTGCATGGATTAAATAGCGGACGATAGCCCCACTATCGGTTAAGGCTTGCTGTAAAATCCGAAAGGAATCGTTCTTGGTCAGGTCCAGCGGATAGAGGCGGCTTTTCGTCTTCAAGGTCCCGGCCAGGTCTTCCAGCTGCGGACGGCGCCGGGCGACGAGCCAGATTTCATCTAAGCCTTCGTCATCCAATAATTTCACGTATTCCCTTTCCAACCCGGAAGAGGCACCGGTCACAATGGCTATATCCATGATTTCCCCTCCTGACACTTTCGATAGCACTGCAAATATTCAGCTTCGACGTCGCAAAAGGCCGTGGTTCATAATCGGGAAGGCAATGTACCTGTGGCTGCGCACTGTCCGGCTTGTCCTGCAAGAGATAGGTCAGATCATACCAGAGGAACGCATTGTCAATGTCTTTGAGGAGCCGCGTTTCTTCTGCTGTCAAAGGCTGTCCCAGGAATTTCTCGTAAATGACGTCGAGCAGCCTGGCTTCCGTCTGACGGTAAATCGGCATGAGCTGCTTCATCGGCCGTGGTACGTCAGACATATAACATTCCGTCGCATCGTGCAATAGGGCTGCCAGGACCAGGTGAGATGGCAAATTCCTGGCCCGGGCCTCCTTGCACATTGCAAGCAATGCTGGCCAACGGAATAAAAAGTCGTCACATGGCCATTGCCCCGACAGATGAGCGACAGGGCGTGGGCAATGTCTTCGATACAGATAGCCTCGGGATTGGGATGGGTAATGTCGAAATGTTTTCCACTGTAGGTAGTGATTTGAGGAGACATGGTGTTTAGGTACTTCTTTCTCTGATTATTTTTGTGTTTGGAGGCATATTATTCCGATAAGTATTAATTATCGGAAAATTTAGGTTTTAAGCTAAAATTTCTATATCTTGCCGCCGCGTTTGCCGCCATGATTTTACAAAATCGAATCGAGTTTCTTCATGGCTTCCCGATTACGCTTATCTGTAATGGTATCGTAAATATTAGCCGTCGTCGCAATCGAAGAATGACCTAGCCGTTTGGACACGTAGTCGAGCTCGATATTATTTTCCAACATCATCGTGGCATGGGTATGGCGGAAAGAATGGAAACTGCCGCCACCAAATTTCTTTTTGCACCACATATTGAAATAGCGCATATCATTGCTATTCATCGGACGGCCGTCTTCGCGGGTACAGACAAAATCGCTTTCGACGTAATCGTCACCGTAGAGACGGTGGTTCTTGGCCTGCTGGGCCTTATGGCGGACCATGGCTTTGTATAAAGTTTCATTAAAGGGAATCGTCCGGACCGATGACTTGGTCTTGGGCGTCGCCTTGCAGACAGGGATGCCTTTTTTATCATATAAGGTACTATCGACGGAAATCGTTCGGTTTTCCATGTGATATGAGACCATTGCAAGGCCAGACATTCCCCGACACGAAGGCCTGTACAATAGGCAATTATGCAGGGGGCGTAATATTTATGCCCTAGCGGAAAGGCGTGGAAAATAATCTGTATCTGCTGATGCGAAAAGATGACCGGCTTTTTCCGGGGAACGTCAAATTTCGGCATCTTGACATTGGCCATGGGATTCGTTTCGATGTACTGGCGGTTGGAAACGGCCCAGCGCATGGCATCATTGAAGACCGTGAAAATCGACTTGACCGTCGAGCGAGAATAACCATCCTGCTTCAAGCTGTTGATCCAGTCCTGGATTTCCGCCGTCGTCAGCGCATCCAAAGCTTCATTCCCGAAACGGGCACCAATATGCCATTTAATGATTCCCGCATAGGAATCGTACGTATTGGGCCCTAAATTGATACGCACATCTTTTTCCAGCCATTCCAATAAAAAATCCATCATCTTTATGACTGGCTTTTCCGAAACCGCTGCTTCATCGAGAGCCTTCATGGCCTGCCGATAGGCTTTAGCGGCCTGTGCATACGAAGTACCGCCGACGCGTTCTTCCCGCAGCCTGCCCTGACCATCTTCCGTCGGGACTTCAATCGTATAATACCATTTCTTGCCTCGTTTTCGTAAATACATATGCGGCACCTCCTTTGTTTACTATTGTACTATGAGAAAAGACAAGATGCAACAAATGTTCCTGTAAAATTTGCCGATTTAAGGAAATTTAAACAGGCACTCCATGTAATAACTCACGGAATAGTTAAATTCTCCTTATAAAGGCATTTACGGAAATTATGTAAAAATCCGGCAAAAAAAGAAACTATGTTCGACGAGGTATTCACCCCGTCATCGAACATAGTTTCTAATTGCTTTATTTGGCCGATATGGTAAAATAAAAAACAGAGATAGTCCGATGGCGGAATATCGGCTCTCCTCTAAATGTTGTAATTGAAGAAGGCCGTGTACCGCAAAGGTATGCGGTTTTTTCAACTTACAAATTATTTTTTGCTAGCTGAAATAATCAGCACAATAAGCATAGCAAAAGCTATCATTAATGATAAGGCTTCATATACACTCATGCCGATCACCCCGCTTTCGCGAGGAAAACCGAATACATCGAACTATCTCATGAGAATAAGTTCATCATGTTTTTAGACAGACTTCAAGAAAGGGTCGCCAGCTCGTGTTAGTCTTAACGGGATTTAACATGAGATGGCGGCTTTTTTATACTTGAACGAACGTTTTCAATGGATTTTTTGCTGAATAGCGAACAGTTTGTCCAGTTGGTCTGTCGGCAGCACGTTCAGGTGGGAAATGTCGTTCCGTGCCTGATAGGCGCACTGGAACCATTCGTCGTCTTTTTCTTGGAAGAAGAGGCCCTGCCCCCGCAGGTAGTGCTGCAGGTGGCGGAGTTCCAGGTCCGTAGGCCGGTTCAGTTCTTTTCCGTATTCGTCCTGCTGGGGCAGTATCTGCTGTATCATCGTTTCGTATTTCCGGACCAGGTAACGGCGGATGTCTTCGAGGATGGGCAGGACGTGCTGCATCTGTGTTTCCAGGAGGATTGGCACCAGGTCGACCGATAGCTTTTGTTCCTGTATGACTGTTTCGGGTGGAAGTACAGGTCCTGCCGGGCCAGGGCCAGGCAGAGGCGGCCATCCATGCCGGCGATTTTGGCGATGATGTCGGCGGCATAGTACTGCTGACACAGGTTGAGTTCTGTATCGCGCAGACAGGTCATGGCGAAATACTGGATATCATAATGATAGAGGTAGTGCTTGCGGTCCAGGAGGTGTACACCGGCCATCTTGTCCCAGGCTGCCAGGACCGGAGAAGGGGCCCGGAAGACCCAGGCACTCCCCTCCCGGCCGGCCAAGCGCCTACGGCAGCGGCCGCCTGGGCCAGCCAGGGACAGTCACCGGAAGCGGAATCGACAAAAAAGACGTAATGCTGCAGCCCGGACTGACGGATCAGGCTGGTCAGCGGCGATTCATCTAAGGGGTCGAAGCGGAACTGGGGTGCATATTGCTGGGCGATGAAGGCTGTAAAGGCATTGACATCGTCAAAATCATCGGCAGCGATGCGCACGTAATGGCAGTCACAGTCATAGCTGGAAATGCGGTCTTTCAGGGCTTCCGTGAACACGTCATCATCTAAGTCGGCATCCATGGCCAGGCACTGCTGGTCCAGGATGGCCCTGGCGATTTCCTTGACATATTTATTAGGTCCGGCGACTTCACGCCACCAGATATCGCCGGCTCCTTCATTCCATTCACGCGTTTCCATATTCTCTCAGCGTCCTTTCGATATCGTCCCAATCGCCCATCATCATGTAGAAGTTGTAGCGGTTGAAGCCATAGCCCTTCCCGCCATCTTCCTGATGGAGGATGTTCAAATCGGTCATTTCATCAATCAGGGCCTGGAGCTGTTCATCTCGCATGTCGGCGATTTTATGGACTTCGTAAGCGGCGCACACATCCCGGATGGTGTCGAGGGTGACCGGCACGACCCGCTGCTATTCATACTGGTACTGATAGGCGACGACGAGGGCGATGATGGCATAGTAATTGTCCGCATCCAGTTCCAGGGTAATCATGAACAGGTCATCGATTTTCTGCCGGAATTTTTCGTCCTTCAGCAAGTCTTTCAAGTAGCTTCATCCAATGGATAAGGCGGCGTATTGCAGTCCGTGAAGAGCTGGTTCTTGTATTGGCTGCGGATACTTTCGACGAGGTTCTTGCCGTAATACTGGATCAGTCCCGGGAAGTAATTGGTCTGGGCCAGGATAGTGCTGATGATATCCTGGTTGCGGATTTCAAAACCCAGGTAGCTGAGCGGTTTTAAGAGGAGTTCGTTCGCTTCCAGGTAGCCGAAGGGCTTGACGACCAAGTGGTCCAGCTGGGCGAAGACGGTATTATCGCCTAACTGTCTCCGGTCGAAGCGGATGACGTTGTGCAGGCCGGCAAAGATGAATTTGAAATGGCCCGGCACGTAGTCGCGGATGTCCTTCAGCACTTCAATAGGACGGTTCTGCTGAGCCGCCGCATCGACGAGGAAATGGTCCGATTCGTCATAGAGGATCATGAGCTTGTCGATATTTTTCTTCCCTTGTGTCCACAAGTCTTTCAAGCTCCGCCCCAGTTCATCCCACGTCCGGACGTGTTTGTTCAGGATGCCTGCCCGCCGGAGTTCGTCGCACGTATCGCCAAAGACAGCGTCGCCATCTTTGTTCTTGATGTCGAGGTAAATGGCATAGTTTCCCTGTTCCGGATGGTGGGCCAGGTAACGGGTCTGCCGCAGGAGGCACTCTTGCCCAGCTGTCGGCCGCCATAGACGAAGACCGGACCGGCCATGTCCTGGATGGCTGCCAATTCAGCCGACCGGCCAATGAACATTTCCGGCGGAATCCGGGCTTCACTGATGAAGGGCTGGACATAGGCAAAGGGCAAGGCCAGGGCCAGCAGCTTATCGTTGCGGTCGTTCTTTTCAAAATGCGTCAGGTACAGGGCCAGGACCAAGACGTTCTGCATATCCAGGTTGGTCTTCATGAGTCTGGCCAATTCGCGCCGATCCGAAAGGGTCAGAGCGGAGTCTAAGAAAAAGAGGGTCCCCTTTTCTTTGGCTACACTGAGCTGGATACTTCATTGACGATGCTCTGCGGCGTGTGGCTGCCCCGGAAGAGGACGACATTCAACCCATTGTAGTAGGCGCCGCTGCCAAAGACGGCAAAGGGATGGTGGAACCGGGGCGGATTCTTTTCGAACTTCACACTGTAACAGGTACAATTCTTTTCGGCCCAGCTGACCTGGATATCGGCGATGTTCCCATATCCCAGGCCCTCTAACAAGGGCTTCATCGATTTGCCGGGGGCGCTGGATTCAGCCGACCAGGCTTCGACGAAGTCGAGGCCGTCCTTTTCCTTGCGGTTCAGGCGGTCATGGATCCGTTTATTGCGGATTCCCGGTTTCTGGTCATAAATATTCTTTAGAGATAATTTTTTATTCTTGTTGCACAAATCGAATTCGGCCTGGTACTGTTCCAGGAATTGCGTGAACGTCTTCAGGCGAAATCACCTTGATAATTCAGGATGAGCTTCATTTCACGAGGCTCTTGTGAGCACAGCGGTGCAGGTAGTCTTCGACGATGGTCAGGTTGCCATGGTCGAGCCAAGCCTGAATCGGGTCCAGCCAGGACAAGTCTTCCTCCTGGATTTGGGAGCGGAACTGGTCCAATTCGCGCTGCACGCTCTGACGGCGCGGTTCCGCTTCTTCATCGATGTGTTTCAGGTAGCTCTGGAGCAAGTCCTTGTACAGGGCAAAGTTCTGGGTCTTTTTGAAGTGGCTTCGGGCGGTATCGGCTACGGAAAAATAATGTTCCATCCGTTCTTTGCCGATGATTTTTCCATAGTTGGCCGCCAGTTCGACGTCGCTCCGGTAATTTTCCGTATCGGCTGCGGCATACTGCAACCCGTACTGCAAGACCGTATCCCGCTTCCCGACGCGCTTTACCGCATCATCCAGGCCAGCGATTTGTCGGGCTATGCCCAAATTATAAACACGGACAGCCTGATGATAGGCGTCCTGCCAGGAAAGGTCTGCTGTCGGCTGGGTCAGGAGCATACGGATATACTGCTGCAGGCGCGGGACGAGCGAGTATTCCCCGTCATAGTCCGGCATCAAATCGGCAGATAATCCGAATCCAGTTCAAAGGCGTTGGCTTTTAGTAAAGGGGCATAGTAAGGTTCGCCGCTGGAACAGCCCTGGAACTGCCGGGTCAAGTCGTCCAATAAGGCTGAAGCACGGCTTTCGCCAGCTCATCCATCACGGTATCTACGGTCTGTCCGGCCAGCTCCGCTTGGGCCTGTTGTAACAGATCCAACCCTTTTTGCCGCTGCCGCGCCAAGACGTCCGGTGAAAGGCCATGCTGGTTCTGCTCATGCTGTGCCGCCTGTTTGGCCAGGATATAGCGGCAAAGGATGAGCACGGATTTCTTGATCAATTTGATTTGCTGCGTCGCATCTTTTCCCAGGAAGCGTTCGTTCTTTCGTTCGCCCACGGGAATGCTGAACCAGACGCTGTCCAAATATTCTTTTACTTTATTTTCATTGACCAGGCGGTCTTCAATCCGATTTACTGACGTATCCGCTGTCAAGGGCGTGTTGAGGAAAGTATTGCAGAAATCGCTGAGTTCCGTAAGGCTGAAGGCGTCGACGTCTTTAAAATATGGGACGACCTGCCCATGACCGCCGTATAACTGGGAGCGCAGGCCCCGCAGCCGGGGATGGGGCGACGGTTTCCGTTCATCCATGCACAGTGCCTGGTACTGTGCGGCTACAGCCTGACGGGCCCCATCGAGATCGACAGGCTGGGCGGTCTGATGCGTGCTGCTGCAGACCATAGGCCAAGGACATACCTTGGGTATCGGCAAAGTTCTTGCATAAGGATACAAATTGTTTCAACACCGGAATGGCTGTAAAGGCTTCATTCGGTTCTTCATTGATGCGGCTCCACGTCTTGCTCAGTAAGTAGCCTTTCGGTTCAGCCGGAGCAAAAAAGACGCGGACCATGGCGGCAGCATTCAGGACATCCCGGGACTGGCCCATTTCGATGGCCGGCAGGGAAATCATGGAATCCCAGAAATCGAAGCCGTCGGAATGGGCAGCCGGGTCATACAGCGGATCGTCGAGGATATAGGCGATTTCATCAGACAAAACGTCCCAAGCTTCTTCGTTAGGACCAGCCGTGCTGGCCAGGGCATGGAGCCAGAAACTGCCTTCGGCCGATGGCCTTTCTGGAGCAGCCGGCAGAAGGACTGCAAAGCGTCGGCCCTATCCGTGACTGCATCAGCCGTCGAGTCAGGAACCGCTTCTTCTGACGGTACCGATTCTGGCTGGGCTTCTTCCGTTTTTTCTGTTTCTTCCAGTTCTTCTGGTACTCCAGGTGCATCGGATTCATCTGGCCCATCCAGGTCCGGGACTTCCGCGACATGTTCATTGAGAAACAGCATTTTCTGCGTCTTTTCCCGGATATCCAGGCAATCGGGGATATCCACTTCGGCTTTCTTCACAGCTACGGCAAAGAGGTCATCGGCCGTCAGGACTTCGCCTTTTGACGAAAAGAGAAAATCCCCCTTTTCATCGGGATGGGTCAAGGCCACATAGATATCTTCGGTCCCGAAGCGGGTCATCCAGGGCTTGGCGTATTCCCGGGAATCGGTCAGAAGCAGCTTGACAGCCGTCGATTTCGCCAGGTACTGGAAGTCTTTCTGATCGGCTTCCGAAAAGGGTGGCCTGATGAGGAGGTATGCCGGCAGGAAGGTTCCATCATCGACCATCGTGGACTTCCCAAAAATCACATAGCCAAAAAAGGCTTGGCGCTGAGCCTGAAAAAGGCTATTTCATAGGGACTGTGATCCAATACCTGAAGGACGAAGCGCTCCATTTCATATAAGCGGCTGAAGCAGGTCCAGTCCGTCATTCTCGTAAAATAAGGGATATTGAAATATTTGCGCACTTTGTCACGCTTCAAGACGTCATACGTCTCTGACGTGAGCCGGTAAAAGGGCTGCGTTCCCCACTGATATTTGGCGGCCAGGCCCCAGTCCAGGAAGCGGCTGCGGATGGCTTGGAGACTGTTTTCAAACGTATCGGCGCCCATTCTTTTCTGCTGTTCCTGCAAGCCCCTCGACAGCCGGGCTTCTTCCCCTTCCCCGACAAAATCATGGAAACAGAGGCCATGAGCCAGAAGATAGCCATCCCTTCGGTCTGTTCAGCGAACTGCTGGATGTCATGGGTAAAGGATTTAGCCCCTTTCAATTTAGCACGCAAGGGCTTCTGTTGAACCAAAGCCACGCCGTCAGGCATAGCCGGCGCTAAATCGGCCTTTTCCAGGGTCGGTACGGGTGCTGGTTCCGGTTCCGGAGTGAAAGCCGGTGTAGGCGGTACTTTCGCTCCGGTTTTCTCGGGAGCCGCAGCCGACTGCCCTTCTGTCAAGCGGAAATCATGATAGATGCAGGCCAGGCTGATATCGCCGCCGAACTGGCTGCGCAGGGAATCGGCCAGGTCCCGGTCCAAGAGGGGGCCGTCGAAGTGGACGGCTTCCAGGAAGCGGATATGTTTTTCTGCCCGTGCCGATAGTTTGTCGAAGGTCAGGGACAGGCCCAACAAGGCCTTGACATCGCCCTGCATCTGGCGGAACTGGCTGGCTATGGACTCATCAGTTCCCACATAGACCACGTCGAATATGCCTTCCAATTGATGTACCATGGCTTTCATGGCCTCGCGGTTTTCCTGTTCCCGATGCCAAGCTTCGATTCGTTCCCCTAATTCATCGGCTTTATCGGCCGTCGCAATCTGGACCTGTGCCAGAGCCTGACATAGCGCATCCTGGGCCTGGCTCAGTGCTTGCAAATCGTCCCGGACGGCTTGCTGCTGCCGTTCCGGGAACCACAATCCTTCCTCCTGGATATGCTGCCGGCTTTCTTTGCGGACAGCCATCATATGCTCGTAGAGTTCTTTTAGCTTTTCATATTCATCCATTCCGGTCATCTCCTATTCCGTACGCTCTTGACTCACTGCGAACCGCTCTATTTATTAATTCGATACAAAATAGTAAAATCCTGCACCGTTTTTTTATCCAGTATTTACGCGTTTCATACATTCCTTTGCTATACTGAAAGGACTAGCACAGAAAAGGAATGATAGAGAGTGAAGAAACTGACGTATGAAAATATCGCCCATGCGAAAGAGCTGAATGTCTATTTAGAACAGGGGAACCGGGTCCTCGACGCCTTGGGGTATACGGACCATTCACAAAAGCATACGGCCAAAGTGGCTGTGACGGCCGGCAAAATTTTGAAGAAGCTCGGCTATGATACCCACACGGTAGAACTCGTGCGCATCGCCGGTTATATGTACGACCTGGGGAACAGTATCAACCGCGTAGACCACGCCCATACGGCGCCCTCATGGCCTTCCAGTTCCTGCGCGATTGGGGCGCGCCGCCAGAAGACATTGCCGCCATCATCTCGGCTATCGGCCAGCACGATGAACGGAGCGGCATCGCTTTCGACCCGATTTCGGCCGCCCTGATTCTAGCCGACAAGAGCGACGTCCGCCGGGACCGCGTCCGCAACACCGTGCCGGAAACCTTCGACAAACACGACCGCGTCAATTATGCCGCCCTGTCGTCGAAACTCCATGTCGATACGCACAAGAAAGTCATTACTTTGAACATCGAGCTCGATGAATCGATTTGTTCTATGATTGATTATTTTGAAATCTTTTCCCAGCGCATGCTCATGTGCAAGCGGGCTGCCGAAGTCCTGGGCCTACGCTTCAAATTGGTACCAATGGCAATAAAATCGCATGACACTTTCAAGTGCCATATAATTATGATAAAACATACATATTTAGCAACTTATCGAAAAAAAGGCGACACCTAATTTTTAACATTTAGGCATGTTGCCTTTTCTTTTCCATGATACACTTATAATATGATTTAAAATATGTTGAAGAGAAAGAAATCATGCATATGCTACGTTATGGAAAAGGAACATTTCTCGCTACGGTGATGGCCGGGCTGCTGACCCTGTCTCTGATTACGGCAGGATGCGGAAGTAGGACACAGACTAAGAGCGCCGCCGTGTCGGTCAAGGCCATGAAAGTCCTCCAGCAGGATACGGCCGTGAGCACGATTATTCGGGGCAGATTAAATCGACCAATGCCGTTACTATCAAGCCTCGCGTTTCCGGGGAAATCGTGGAGAAATACTTCACGTCTGGCGCCCCCGTCGAAAAGGGCCAGCCTTGTATAAAATCGACGACCGCCAGTATGAATCGGAAGTCCTCTCGGCTAAATCGAATGTCGACAAGGCCCGGACGACGCTCAATAACTCCCTCGTCGACTTGAACCGCTATCAGCAGCTGGCAGCCTCCGGCGCCGTAGCCGAACAGACATTGACCAACCAGCAGGCGACGGTAGACAGCAATCGGTCGAGTTACGACGATGCCAATGCACTCTTGCAGAAGGCCCAGGAAAACTTAGACGACACCATCATCAGGCGCCCATTTCCGGCAAACTCTCTGTTGACGACGTCCCCAGCGGGACTTATGTCACAGCAGGCAACACGGCCCTGGTATCGGTCGGTTCCATCAACCCTATTTACGTCCAGTTTCTCCATCAGTGAAAATGAATTCCTGAACTTCCGCATGGCCAATGCCCAGGATGCCAATGAGCCGGAAGACCATACGCCGCCGACGGCATCCCTGACTTTGAGCAACGGTAAGAAATACGATGAGACGTCGACATCGTACCAGTTCGACCGGGAAGTGTCGGACAGCACCGGTACGATTACGGTAAAGGCCCTCTTCAATAATGCCGATGGCGTCCTCCTGCCGGGGATGTTCGCCCGCGTCACTATGGAAGGCCAACCTTTGAAGGATGCCATCCTTGTCCCTCAGCGTGCGGTACAACAAGTTCTGGACCAGTCTTTCGTCATCATCGTTGGTTCCGATAATAAATCGGTCGCCCGCGTCGTCACCTTAGGCGACCAGGTCGGCAGCTACTATATCGTCAAGAGCGGTCTCGACAAGGATGATGTCGTCGTCGTTGAAGGCTTGAGCAATTTGAAGGAAGGCCAGGATCTGGACGTCACTATGACGACAGCTGACGAATTAGGTCTGTCCTTGACCGCCAATGATGCTTCTTCTACCTCATCGGTATCGCTTACGGCTAAATAAGGAGGCGCTTCATGTCTAGTTTCTTTATCCGGCGGCCAATTTTCGCCATCGTCATTTCCATTATTATCGTCATCTTGGGGGCTTATCCCTCCTCTCCTTACCGATTGCCCAGTATCCGCAGATTTCGCCGCCGACAGTCAATCTGAGTACGACGTACACCGGCGCTAATGCGACGATCGTCAATCAGACTGTCGCCCAAGTCATCGAAGACCAGCTCAAAGGCGTCGACGATATGTCTTATATGTCCTCGACGTCGAGCAACGACGGCTCGTACAGCCTGTCTGTCGTTTTCAGCTTGGACAGTGACGGTAATACAGATGCCATCAACGTCCAGAACGACGCCAATCTGGCCAAGAACAGCCTGCCCAGCGACGTACAGACCAGGGGCTGACCGTTCGCAGGTCGTCAGGCGACATGGTCCTCATGGCCAACCTCTATTCGCCGAACGGAACGTATAACCAGCTTCCTCAAGAATTACGCCGATATTTACTTGCTCGATAAAATCCAGCGCATCGACGCGTCGGCAACGTCAATACCTTCGGTTCCAGCTATGCCATGCGCGTCTGGCTCAATCCGGAAAAACTGGCTGAACGCGGCCTGACTGTATCGGACGTCGTCTCGGCCATCAAAGAACAGAATATGTCGGCTCCGGCCACACAGGAAAAGCAATACAGCGCTAAAGTTGAAGGCCAATTGACGACGCCGGAACAATTCGGCAATATTATCTTGAAATCGGCTTCAAACGGCCAATTCGTCTACCTCAAGGATGTAGCCAACATCCAGACGGGGACGCAGAACGAAAGTAGCAATTCCAAGATCAACGGGAAGACCGGTATCGGCTTCGGTATCCAGCTCTCCAGTGACGCCAATGCTTTAGATACGATTACGGAAGTCAAGAAGGTCCTGGACCAGGCTAAGGAAACATTCCCGCCTGACCTGGATTATACCATCGTCATGGACAATACGAATTTCATCAATGCTTCGATTAACGAAGTCAAAGATACCTTCGTCGAATCGCTGCTCCTGGTCATCCTCGTCGTCTTCGTCTTTCTGCAGAAATGGCGGACGACGCTTATCCCAGTCCTGGCCGTTCCTGTTTCTATCGTCGGTACTTTTGCTTCTTTCAAAATCCTCGATTTCACCATCAATACGCTGACCCTGTTCGCCATGGTCTTGGCCATCGGCCTGGTCGTCGATGACGCCATCGTCGTCATTGAAAATGTTGAAGAGCATATGTCCAAGGATAAACAGTCTGCTAAGGATGCGACGGAAGCAGCTATGAAAGAGGTCCAAGGGCCGATTATCGCTACGACTGCCGTCTTGGCTTCGATTTTCATTCCCCGTCGCTTTCATCGGCGGTGTCACTGGCGTCCTATACAAGCAGTTCGCCGTGACCATCACCATTTCCGTCGTCATCTCGGCCTTCGTCGCCCTGACCTTGACGCCGGCCTTATGCGGCATTCTCCTGAAGCCCGATGATAAGGCCATCCAGGCCGGGCCGCTGGGGGCCTTCTTCCGCGGGTTCAACCGGGCTTTCGACCATTTCAAGGACCGCTACACGGGGAAAGTCGGCTGGATGATCCGTCATCTGAAATATGCCGCTGTATTCCTCATCCTGGTCACGGGCCTCATGGGCATCTGCTACCAGGTCCTGCCTTCGACGTTTGTCCCCGATGAAGACCAGGGCGTGTTCATGGCCAGCATCACCATGCCTGAAGGGACTTCCTTGAATCAGACCATCAAGACCGTCGACGCGGCAGCGGAAGAGACGCGTCAGATCCTGGCGTCAAAGATGTCATGACCCACGCTGGCGGTTCTACGTCGAATACGGGCAATCTCTATGTCGCGCTAGAAAATTGGGATGACCGTCAATCGAACGACCTCAGCGCCGAATCGATTATTGCCAAATTCAATAAGACCGTCGTTCCCAAGCATCCCGAAGCCCGTGTAGCGGCTTTTAACCTGATTCTGCAAGAAGTCTCCCGCCTCTTTAGGCGGTGAGATGAATTGCAGGTTTTTCTGAGGGCTCGATGCCATCAGAAAAACAATAGCTTCACAAGTTGATTTGCAGTATAATCAGTAGTAAGAGTGAAAGTATATAGAAAGTCAAGGCAGGTGATGATAGTGAATAAGGCATACCGATACAGAATCTATCCGACAACGGCACAGAAAATGATGTTTGCCAAGACCTTTGGGTGTGTCCGATTCATCTACAACAA
>ENA-OQBT01000271-OQBT01000271.1-human-gut-metagenome-genome-assembly--contig:-NODE-271-length-35558-cov-7.680308_pt1 | contig 35558 bp, 37 predicted proteins | sample MGYA00242749_ERZ504557 | MGnify/ENA primary metagenome ERZ504557 (study PRJEB26092, sample SAMD00036243) | human gut metagenome | host: Homo sapiens | study: EMG produced TPA metagenomics assembly of... | reverse complement strand
GATCCTGACCGAGTATTATAAGACTCAAACAACAACCAAACATGAATCCGAGTAAAACACTGAATTGCCTGAAAACACAGGAAATATCAGTGTTTTCTTATGTTTTCCCTTAATTATAAGGTTCATGAGAACCATAATTATTCCCAAAGCTGACGTTTATAACGATCGGTTTTCTCATCTTCACTGCCTGCCGTATCAGGTAATCAATACCCTCCATCAGCTCCGTTGTCCGCGGAAATGAATTTTCCCGTGGATTTCCCATCTTTACCACCAGAAGATCACTTCTATACGCAACGCCTCGATTCACTCCCTCCGATGCTCTCCCATTTCCTGCTGCTATTCCAAGAACTGCTGTTCCATGTCCGCTGAAATCCCCAGACGGAACAAGGCGCCTGCCTTCGGTTTCCCCGAGTGTAAGCGCCTCATCAATTTCTTCCTTTGTATATTCAGTTCCTGATACATAGTTTTCCGGTGGATTTCCAGCTACACTCTGATCCCACAGTCGCAGGATCCGGGTACTGCCATCCTCATTTCTGAAATCCGGATGGAAATAGTCCACCCCGGAATCCACAATACCCACCAAAATCCCCTTGCCGGTTAAGCCATCGGCTCCATTCTGCACCGGCAAAATGCAGCTTGCCTCCCGCTCTTCAAAGGTCTCAAAATAAAGTCTCTTGGGCTTTTCTATAAACTCGATCTGCTCTCTGACTGAGTATGCAGAAATTTCCGTTTCCGGCAATGTCACTACTGCATAGCTGCCAAGCAGCGGGACCACCTGGATCCTCTCACCACCAAGTCCGCTTTCCGGACCGCTGTACTTCACGATCACATCCCACAGCCTGGTGGTGGGATCATATCCCACATTCAGATTTTCCGATTTCGCCCGTTCCTTCGGCAGGGCATTCATGGCAAGATTAAGAAGATTCTCTAATTTCTGATCTGGCATAAGGCTTTCATTTCCATTGATACATTTTTTTTTATTATATGCAACGCCTTCGTTTAAAGCACCAACCATCTGTTCCAGCATTTCTCTTTTAATTCCGGGAACGAAGCTTAACAACGGACGAAGCGGCATTCCTTCCATCATCGCAGCCATCATTTCCTGATTATTTAAAAAACACTCGGTTTTTCTGTCAGCGCATTTATTTTGCGCTGTAAACTGGAAGAAGGTAAAGAATTGTTGCAATATACAAACAAATCCATCCGTACGATCAGCACCTTTTTATGCTTCTCCAGCCAGAGCCACTTTCAGACTGCTTTCAAAAAGCAATTCGGAATGACTCCCAATGAATGCAGGCGCATGGGTCATAAATCGTCTTTAGATATCTCAAAATTCCATGGATGTAAAAAGGCATGAGCCTTTTATATGACTCATGCCTCTTCAGCTAAACAGATATCCGTGATCTTATCCGATAATGTTATGCCGTTGCTTTTTTATCATCTGTCTTCTCAAGCAGTTTCTTCACGCCCTGGATCGCTACCAATACACCAAGGATCAGCAGTAATACTGCAAATACAAGCTGTAAGGTGTTTCCAAGATCCAGCCTGTTGTTACCAGTGCCTTTGAAAGCTTTGTGATGGTCATGCCAAGTGCTGTGAAGGTAACTGCCATCATGAATACCATCGGGATCCAGAGCATGCAGCCCTGACGTTTTGTTTTCTTTAAGAATACTGCACAGGCTACAAGAGCGAGTACAGATAACAGCTGGTTTGCGGAGCCGAACAGCGGCCAGATTTCTGCATAGCCGACCTTTGTAAGCATGTAGGCAAGTACCAGTGTAATGACTGTTGCGAAATATTTATTTGTTACTACCTTCAGGAACGGGCTCATGTTTTCCTCATCTGTATCAGAATCAAGGAAAAATTCCTGGAATGACAGACGTCCGACTCTGGCTACAGAATCAAGAGAGGTCAGTGCAAATGCGGATACAGCAAGGTTGATCAGGGTAAATACCAGGGAATGCGGAAGGCCAACTACAGAAAGGAAGTTTGCGATAGCACCTGCAAAAATCTGCGGCTGTGTTGTAAGTCCCTGTGCTGCTGCTTCACCATCTGCAAAGGATGCAACTGCGATCAGTGCGATGATGGCAAGCATACTTTCCATCAGCATTGCTCCAAAGGAAACAGGAAGCATGTTTTTCTCATTTTTGATCTGCTTGGATGCAGTACCGGAAGATACCAGTGAATGGAAGCCGGAAACAGCACCGCAGGCAATGGTTACAAACAGGATCGGGAACATATACTGTCCGTCTACGTTAAAGCTTGTAAATGCCTTCAGGTTACAGGAAGGATTGGCTACAAATACACCGATAACCGCACCGACGATCATGAAAATGAGCAGATAGCTGTTCAGATAATCACGTGGCTGAAGCAGCGCCCATACAGGAGCGACACTGGCGATCAGGATGTATACAAAAATGATGATATGCCAGGTTCCAAGACTTACATACATGGGGAAATTAAGTCCCAGCACAATTGCTGCTACCAGCAGTAAAATTGCGACTGCAGTGTTGACCCATTTGTTGAATTTTGTATATTTAAGGAAAAATCCAAGTGCAACAGCCTCAAATATAAATAACATGGAAGTGGTTGCAACAGCTCCGTTTGCCGCTACCTTTGTAACTGTTCCTGCATCATTTGCGACAAATCCGTTAAAGGTTCCTGCTACAACATCTGCAAATGCGGCAACGACCAGAATACAGAACAGCCAGCAGAATAAAAGAAATAATTTTTTTCCAAGCTTTCCGATATACGCTTCGATGATATATCCGATCGTACGTCCTTTATTCTTTACGGATGCATACATGGATGCAAAATCCTGCACAGCTCCGAAAAATACACCACCGATGAGGATCCATAACAGAACCGGCAGCCAACCGAAAATTGCGGCCTGGATCGGTCCGTTGATGGGACCTGCACCTGCTATGGATGCAAACTGATGTCCAAATACTACATTTGTATCAGCCGGTACATAATCAACTCCGTCCTCCATTTCGTATGCCGGAGTTTTTGCTTTCGGATCAATGCCCCATTTGTTCTGGAGATAACGGCCATACAGAAGATATGCGCCTCCGAGAACTACAATGGCTATGATCATCATTGTTATTCCGTTCATAATATCAACTCTCTTTCCTTTGTATTTTTATATATTAAAAAAGCCCCTGCTATCCTTTCGGATAACAAAGGCGGAATGTTCCGTGGTACCACTCTGTATTCTCATATTTATCACTAAATACAACCACTTAATACTGTCTCTTCAAACAGCCTCTTCTGTAACGTGAAGACTACGTCCCGGCTTACTTAACCTTTCTATTCAGCGGGATGCTCCCAGGTGATATCACAAAATACCTTCTGCCGCTTCTCACCAGCTGCGGCTCTCTGTGATCCGGTCTGCTTCTTGTGATCTGTCCTGTTCCATGCATTTCTCTTTTTTATTTATCTAATGTTTTACTCCTTTTTTTATAAAAATTCAACAAATAATTTATATATATTTTATAAATTTGCATATGTTTTTTTATGCATTTTTTAGGTAAAAGCCAAAACACGGCGTATGTAACGAAGCCAGATCTAATCCCAGCTCTGCTTTACAATCCGTTTTCCGTCACATACGCCGCATTATCCATTATTCAGAAAATGTATATCTTACCATGTATCCTTTTCCGTCACCGGTTACGATCACGACTCCGCCATCGGGATTCTCGATCTTATCAATGATCGGAAATCTTCCTTTTTCTTTTACGAAAGCTTCCGGACTCTCGATCTTTGCTTCAACGATCTCCTGCTGAGAATGACGATCGCCACCGCAGGATTAATGGTTTCAATAATGATCTCATATTCCTTCATACCCTTCACCTCTTTCATTTAATGCAGTTTTTCAGTTCTTATACTTACATTTTATCGTAAAAATCCCGGTCATGCAAAATGCGTTCTGCACAAATTTTCAGAGGATTTATTGGTGTTTTTCACTACATTCAAACTTCTTCTGTTTCCGGATGTTATCTTCCTCAAAGAAGGCTTTTTTTATTCTACAAAGTGGATCCTGCTCTTATCAAAACGATCCTGCTGCTTTCTGCTCTCTGCTGGGTATCCCAGGGCAAAAAGAGAAAATACCTCCACATTCTCCGGAAGCTTCAGAATATCATGGACCAACGCCATACGATCCTTAAGCGGTGCAATTCCGATCCACACGCCGCCAAGTCCCAGTGCATCCGTTTCCAGCCAGATATTCTCCTGTGCGATAGACATATCGATCTGTGCCATATCCTGAACAGGCAATCCCTCTTTCCGATATACCGGAACGATCACAACCGGTGCACCTGCTGCACATCCTGAATAGGGAGTGGCTTTGGAAAGCTCCAGGATCTTCTCCTTATCTGTCACAACATAAAATTCCCACGGCTGCTGATTACATGCGCTTGGCGCCTGCATACCTGCTTTCAGGATCTGAAGGATCTTTTCCTTCTCTACGGGTTTATCTTCATATTTACGGATACTTACTCTGTGAAAAATATTCTCCATGATATTCTCTCCTCGTCTTTATGATCTGTATTACGTTTCTAATACATCGTTTTATCTTGTCAGTCGGACTTCCGTATTCTGTCTCATTGTCCGCATCTTTCTCTGACAAATTCCTCTCTGCTCATTTTAGCACAGTTTTTTACAGACGGACAGCCTGCATTTCTGAAAACGTATTTTCACAAACTCTACAATAACTGCTCCTGTCTGTTTTCATTGACACAGATTTTTATTGCGTTATAATGTTAGTTGTAACTAATTTATGGTAACGAATATCTTTTCGTTTTTACTGTTCACACAACATTTTACGGAGGAACTATGCCACTAAATTTAGCTGATATCAACACTGATTATACGATCCAGAAAATATGTGGAAATGAAGATGACCGCCACCATCTGGAAACTCTGGGATTTATCGAAGGAGCAACCATCCGCATCGTATCTGTTCTTTTCGGTTCGTATATCGTCCGCATCAAAGAAAGCAAGATCGGTATCAATCAGGCTTTTGCCAAAATGATCATCGTGCAGGCTTAAAAAAATGTACCCCCTTTATTTATATGAAACAGGAGATTTATTTTATCTATGAAAAAAGAAAAAAGTGTTCTTCATCTCTGCGAAATCACCCTGCTTGCGCTTGTAAGCCTGTTAATTATGGATTTCTATCTTCTGAAGTTTCTTCAGAGTCCGGAAACTTCATACCATCCGATGCTGCGGCTTATGGAGGCAACTCTGGCACTTCTTGTTGCAGCCCTGGCACTTACCCTTATCCAGAGAGAGCTTCTCTCCCGTCTTATCGTAAATGCATTCCGGGATATCACCGGCGTTCACAACAAAACATCTCTGGAAAAGTTTATTCAGGAGCTGAGCAACCGCCCAAGCACATTCGGTGTTGGCGTAATGATGTTTGACCTGAACAATCTGAAATATGTCAACGACACTTACGGACATGAAAAAGGCGATGAATTTATCCAGACCTTCACCTATTGTCTCACCCGTATCCTGGATTCCGACAGCTTTCTGGCTCGCTACGGCGGCGATGAATTTATCCTGATCCAGCAGGATACCAGTCTCTCAGAACTTCATGAAATGGCTGATAAGCTGGATTCCCTTGTTCAGGAATACAATACACGGACCACACTGCCCTTAAGCTATGCTGTCGGATATGAAGTCAGTTTCCAGAATCACTACTTCATGATGGAGGATCTGATCAACGCTGCAGATAAAAAAATGTATCAGGACAAATCTCTAAAAAAGATCGCAGCTATCAAAAAACTTACTCCTTCTTCCAACTCCGGCAATACCGTGATTCCGGCTATCTCTTCCGAGACTCTTTCTAAAAAAATCCGGCAGATCCAGAAGAATACAGGAAGCTCCCGTGCTATCGCCCTGATTTCCACAGATGTGGAAAATTTTCATTATATTAATGACAAGTACGGATATTCCCTTGGAAATGAGATCCTGAATATTATCTACGAAGAGCTGGCAGGAGCTTCCTTTACTGTCTTTACCACCCGCTTTTTCTCCGATGTATTTGTCAGCATTGTGGATACCACAGACCTTACCAACGAAGCGCTTCTGTCCCGGATCGCAAAACTTGATCAACAGATCAGTCAGCGCATACGTAATACCTACCACGTTAATTTCTTTCGTACAAATTCCGGGATCTGTTTTATCCCGGACGCAAAAATTTCTCCGGAAACCGTACTTTCCTGTGCAAATGTGGCAAGACGGCTTTCCAAAAAAATGATCCCGCCCTGCTGTATCTATTCAAAAGAAATCGATCAACAGGAAAAGATGCAGGCAGAAATCCTCCATTCCTTTCATCTGGCTCTGAAAAATGAAGAATTTCAGATCTATTTCCAGCCCAAAATATCTCCTGCCACCGGAAAGATCTCCAGTGCGGAGATCCTGGTCCGCTGGCTCCGCAATGGAAAAATGCTCTGGTCCCCTGCTGTGTACATTCCATTGTTTGAGCAGAATGGTTTTGTCATCAGCCTGGATTATTATGTTTACGAAAAAGCCTTCCAATGGCTTCAGAAATTTTCCGATCAGCTTCCGACAGATTTCCGCATTTCCCTAAATGTTTCTCCACTGCATTTTGAAGAACCTGAAATTTTTGTCAAAAAGATCCGCGAACTGATCCGCACCTATCATGTAGACACTTTTCGTCTCACCTTTGAGATCACGGAATCCACCTATGTAAACAATACCGAAGCTGTCAACTGTGTGATCCGCGGTCTTAAGCAGCACAACATACAGATTTCCATGGATGATTTCGGCTCCGGATATTCTTCCCTGAATGCCTTAAAGGATCTGCTGTTCAATGAAGTAAAGATCGACCGGAAATTCCTTGGCGATTCCCTTACGGAAAATGCAAAAATTGTTCTTCAGGAGGTATTTCACATGCTGAAACGCATGGGAAAATCCATTGTATGTGAAGGTGTGGAAACAGAAGATATTGCCGAATTTCTGAAAGAAGAAGGCTGCGATGAGATCCAGGGATTTTTGTATTACCGTCCTATGTGTGAGGAAGATTTTGAAAAACTGTTCCATACGCCGACAGCATGATCTTACGCTCCCACACAAACTCTCGTAAAAAAACTCCCGGACAGCCAACATCCGGGAGTTTTTCTTATATTGCTTATATTATCAGCCGTCTTTTCCCGGCAACGATGTCGGAAATGCTGTTCCAATTGCCGTACCGAGCTTGTTTCCAGGAGATACAAATCTTATCTATTTCTCCTGCACATTGATGATAACCTTCATGGTTGTCTCACGGTTCTCATCAATATACTGATAAGCCTTCAGATAATCTGCGAACTTAAATGTCTTTGAGATCAGCGGCTTTAAATGAACCTTCCCCGCATTTACAAGATCAATGGCATCTACATAATCATCATGACGGTACATCATAGTACTCTTGATATCCAGCTCGTGGTCATTGGCAACAGCAAGGTCAACGGTTGCCATATCCGCAAATACCGCTACCAGTACGATCACGCTGCCTTTTCTCGCATACTGGATGGCCTGTCCCATGGTGATGTTATTTCCGGCACAGTCATAGATCACATCTGCCTTATCCGGACCAAACGCCTCTACCAGTGCCTCTCCGAAATTTTTCTCCTTTGTGTTTACACAGATATCAATGCCGCACTCTTTTGCTTTTGCAAGACGAAGGTCACTGACATCCGTGATCATAACCCTGGCTGCCCCCATTCCTTTGGCTGTCTGCGCGACAAGATTTCCGATGGGACCTGCACCGATCACTGTGATGTTCATCCTTTTACATCGCCCATCTGCTTCACGGCATGGACTGCAACTGCCAGCGGCTCGATCATTGCACCTTCCTCGTAAGACATCTCCTCCGGGATCGGTGTTACCTTAGATGCATCTACTGCAAAGAATTCAGAAGCTGTTCCTGTTGTCTGGAAGCCCATAACCTTCAGTTCCTCGCAGAGATTATATTTTCCATGGCGGCACGGATAGCAATGTCCGCAGTATACCTGAGGCTCAATGGTTACTTTCTGGCCAACCTTAAAGCCTGTCACATTCTTTCCAAGTCCCGTGATCTCACCGGATACTTCGTGTCCCTGCGTTACCGGATATTTTGTAAAAGGATGCTTGCCGTGATATACGTGGATATCTGATCCGCAGATACCAATGTTCATGATCTTAACCAGAACCTGGTCATCTCCCACTTCCGGAACTGGAACCTCTCTGAAAATAATCTCTCCTGGATTTGTCATTACCTGCTGAAGCATCTTATTCTCCTCCTTTAATTTCTTTCTATTGCATATCATCTTTTATTAATTATTTTATTAAAGTAATTACATTATTATTCTTTTCTCCTGATCTGTCAAGATAGTTTTCTATGATTCTGCTTATTGAACAAGTTTGCAGCTTTGTTTTTATGCACATTCCATAATTATCGGTAAACGGAATAGTCAAGCGAATATTCGCAATACGCTTCGCTACTTGCTCATGACCGAATAACTCCTTCGCGGTTTATCGGTTAAAAAACAAAGCCTGCGGATTCAGCATTTCTGTAATCATATGCTGAATCCACAGGCTCCTTATACGCTTTAATAAATAATTTTATAGAAGTATGATATTCCTTTCCGGCAGGTTTGTAAAGGCTTTTATCAATACCAGCGTGTCATCGGCAGATCATTATTCACACCCTTGGTCATAAGAATCTGGTGAAGATCGATAATTCCGTTGTGGAAGGTTGCCGCACATGCTGACAGGTACAGATCCCACATACGCAGGAACTCTTCGTCAAACATAGTCTTTTCTTTTTCAATATTGTCCCGGAAATTCTTTTCCCAGTGAAGCAATGTCTTATTGTAATGCAGACGGAGATTTTCGATATCCAGGGTATGGAAATTGTCCTCTGCCATATGGTTCAGGATCTCACGTAAGCTCGGAACAGTTCCGCCCGGGAAAATATATTTCTTGACCCACGGATCACCCGGATGCTCCTTCAGAGCACTGATAAAGTGAAGCAGGAACAGTCCGCCCGGCTTCAGAACCTTTTCCACACAATCAAGAAACAGCTGATAATTATCACGTCCAACATGCTCCAGCATACCGACACTGACAACACGATCAAACTGATACTCCTTCTTCGGCAGATCACGGTAATCCATCAGCTCTACCGTAAGATAATCTTCCAGACCCTGATCCTTGATCCGTCTCTGAAATTCTGCATACTGTTCATGACTTAAGGTGATACCGGTACCATGAACCTTATATTTCTTAGCTGCCTCGATCAGCAGAAAGCCCCAGCCACAGCCGATATCCAGAAGACTCATACCCTCTTCCAGATGTAATTTCTTAAGGATATAATCAACTTTATTTACCTGTGCCTGATACAACGTATCATCCTCATGGATAAAATACCCACAGGAATAACTCATAGTCTCATCCAGCCAAAGTTTATAAAAATCATTTCCAATATCATAATGGCTGGTTACTTCCTTTTCCTGATTCTTCTTTGATGTTGAACTGAACATGATCTTTTTCAGAGCAGATTCATTGGTAGAAAATTTCCCCATCTGTCCCAGAAAATGGTCCAGCGCTTCATAAAGATTTCCCTCGATATCCAGATCCCCACGCATATACGCCTCACCCAGTGCAAGGGATGTGCTCTTCATCAGATCCGCCAGAGGAATCGCTTTCTTAAAATTCACCGTAAATGTAGGTTCACCCTCTCCGATGTGATACTCGGAATTCTTGAACTTTACCAGAAATGGATAATCTGTAAAGCGTTCAAGGAACTGTACCATTGCTTTCTCTTCCGTCTTCTCCTGTAATGTCTCAAACATAATAGTCTACCTCCTTTAACACAGCACTATGATACACCCGGAGGAAGGCTTTATGTCAAGGGAGATATACAACAAAATTTTATCAATAAAATGGCGATATTTGGTAAAACTCTTACTTATACTTATTCAAATTAACTAGATGTTTACAATCCATTTTTAAACAAGCTGCCGAAAACACTGATATTATCAAAACGCACTCGTTAATTATATATCATTTTTCAATAATTATCTTTGTATTTTACGCATTTTTTATTGCTTTATATACAATTCAGACTTATAATAAAAGATACAAAAAAAGAGCGAAAACCATATAAAAATCCAACACTGGAGGGAACCTTATGAACGAAGAACTTTTTAATGAAGCATCAAAATCCAACATCCTGTCAAAACAGCTGGTCGATCAACTTCAGGAAAGCATGACCTACAGCAGCATCTCCTTCATCAATTGGACCATCGAAGTCCTCAAGCTCCTGAAAGCCCGCATCGAACGCGGCGACAAGATCAAAGATGAGACCACCGGCGTGATCTACGATCTCTACACCTTCCGCCAATTTGTAGAAACCAACTTCTCCACCTACATCACCGGCCAGGTCTTCAACACCTCCATCCGGTCCCAGAAAATCTACTTCACCCTGGAAGCCTGCCCAGGCGGCTACAACCTCCTCATGGCAGACTCCGGCAACGAAAAAACCTACCGCTGGATCTCCAGCTTAAGCAAACGCTTCTCCCTGGTAGAAATGATCGCCACCGGAATCGTCTACGTCAAAGACAACCGTACCGACACCTACCAGCCATTTATCTCCGAAAACGGCAAATACTGCAAATACAACAAAGACCTAGGAAAACTCACAGAGCTCTGACCAAAACGGGGAATCCACAACCGCAGATTCCCCGTTTTTCTCATCCATCCAGCGCAGCGCCAATGACCCATTCCCCTCTTCAAGCCACAGGGAATCTCAGCCTTTCCTCCCAGCCATCCAGCGCAGCGCCGATGGCTCATCCAACTCCCGTCATACCACCCCACTAGCAACACTCCCCACGAGATTTAACACGTCTCACGGCCAACGCACAGCCAGTGAGGGGCTTCTTTCCAGACTGACTCTGCAGGAGGGGAGCTGCTTCTTAGGTGGCGGAAATCTGCGTTGCTTCAAAATCTCGCTGTTTGAGCGGCTTCAGACGCGAGTTCGAGATTTTTTGAAGCGCTTTTAGCAGAATTCCGGCACCTTAGAAGCCAGCCCCCGACGAAGCCCCAGCCTGGAAAGAAGCCCCTCACTGGCGTCCCCTTCCGCCATATAACTACCTCCGTTTAAATCTCCCCAAGAAATCCAAACACCTCCTCATCCTCAAGAAAATGCATCAGCATATAAGCACACATGATCGCAACCCTCTCCTCCTTCAGGATCCTCCTGACCTCATCCCGGTCCGCGATCACAACCTCGATCTCCTCACTATCCTCCTGCGCAGCCTTACTAACCTCACCACTGGCATACCCATAAACCGTAGCACAGGATTCATCCGTCATCCCGATCGTCGTAAAATAAGGCTTCTCAAAAGCCTCCGCAACCTTGATCGGCTCCAGCTTCAACCCGGTCTCCTCAAACATCTCCCGCACAGCACCCTCATGGAAATCCTCCCCAGGCTCCACAAGCCCCGCCGGAAACTCATAAATATACCCGCCGATCGTATACCGATACTGACGGATCAGCACAACCTTATCCCGCTTCTCTCCATAAACACTGTAAATGATCACCCCATCCGGATGATTCTCCCCTGTAGAAAGCTTCATATCCTCCACACTCTTCGCCCTGGAGGCCACAAAATAAGAAACCGGCGTATCATGTACACTGGTCGCATCCACTCCATAAAGATTCACGAACTTATTATCTGTAAGTTTTTTCACACTATTGATCTTACCCATCTGAAAAACTCCTTCCCGAAAATTTTTTCTAAAAACATTTTATCCCATCCAAAACCAAAGGTCAATTTTTTATACTTACACTCCCTTCACAATAGTGCTATAATAAATACCCTGCTATAAAATTTAAATTTACTTATTACATTACCAAACAGCTACTGTAGACAAGAAAGAAGGAAAAAACATTGAAAAACCAGACCAATGCTGCCCAGGCCGAAAACCCTCTGGGAACCGCCCCTGTAGGCAGCCTGATCGCCAAATTCGCCATTCCCGCCATCATCAGCATGCTGGTCAGCGCTCTGTACAATATCGTTGACCAGATCTTTATCGGCCAGGGCGTAGGAATGCTTGGAAACGCCGCCACAAACATCGCATTTCCCGTAACCATTATCTCTACTGCTGCTGCATTGCTCCTGGGAATCGGCAGCGCCTCCAATTACAACCTGGAAATGGGCGCAGGAAACGAAAAAAAAGCCAGCTCCATTGCAGGAACCGGACTCTCCGCGCTGATAATCTCCGGTACGATACTCTCTGTCATCGTCCTTCTGTTCCTGAAGCCACTGCTTCATTTTTTCGGCGGAACACCGGACGTCATGCCCTATGCCATTGATTACATGGGGATCACCGCCATTGGACTTCCCTTTTATGTTTTAAGCACAGGCGGCAACCACCTGATCCGAGCAGACAGGAGTCCTACCTATTCCATGACCTGCATCCTGGCCGGTGCCGCCATCAACACCATCCTGGACCGCTTTTCATCTTTGGATTCGGCTGGGGCATCAAAGGTGCAGCCTGGGCAACCGTGATCGGCCAGATCGTATCCGGACTTCTGATCATCTTTTATTTTTCCAGACTCCGAAAAATGTACCTGGACCACTCCATGCTGATTCCTAAGGCACGCAATCTGTCTGCCATTTTTTCTCTGGGAATGGCATCCTGTATCAATCAGGTTGCCATTGCTGCAGTGCAGATCGTCATGAACAATACACTTCGCCATTACGGAGCACTCTCCGCTTACGGAAGTGATATTCCAATCGCCTGTGCAGGGATCATTTCCAAAGTCAATCAGGTATTTATGGCCATCTGCATCGGAATCTCCCAGGGCTCCCAGCCCATCTGGGGATTTAACTACGGCGCCGAAAAATACAGCCGTGTACGCCAGACATACCGCTATTCCGTAACCTTATGTACTGTGATCGCAACCATATTTTTTATCTGCTTCCAGTTCTTCCCGCATCAGATCGTAGGCATCTTCGGAAACGGCAGCGACCTGTACTTTCATTTTGCAGAAAAATATCTCCGCATCTTCATGCTGATGACCTTTGCCAACGGGATCCAGCCTATGTCTGCCGGCTTTTTTACTTCCATTGGAAAAGCCAGGCTTGGTGTGATCATGTCTCTTACAAGGCAGGTACTCTTCCTGCTGCCGCTGATCGTCATCTTCCCAGTCTTCTTCGGAATCGATGGCGTCATGTACGCAGGACCAATTGCAGATACCTCCGCATTTGTGCTGGCCGTTGTTTTTGCCAGACGTGAGCTTGGAGTCATGAAAGCTGCTGAACAAAACGCCTGACATAAAAAATGCCATGTAATCTACTGCCCATCGGCAATATATTACATGGCATTTCTCACATTCTCAGATATTTATCTGAAACCACCATTTTCTGATCTTTCCATCATCCTCCGGCAGCTGCTTATGATCAGTCACCCTTCAGTACAACACGGATCTTCTTATAAATTACAAATACGATCAGAGATGTCAGTGCATATTTAAAGATATTAAACGGAGCAATGATCAGCAATGCAAAGGTAAGCAGTCCGTTTACGGAGCTGTGTACTGCGCTTCCCATCTGGATAAAGGTCTCGATTGGCATTCCAAAAGCCTTACCGTAAGCCGGAAGCAGTACAAAGGCATTGACAAAGCATGCAAGGATCGCCGTCAGAACTGTTCCTGCTGCCATACCTGCAACTGCATGTACTCTGCTCTTTTTGTGACGGAAACGATAGATCAGGCCGGCCGGTACCACATAGGCACATCCAAACAGGAAGTTGGCAACATCACCAACACCGGCAGTCATGGTTCCCTTAGTCACAAGATGTACGAGAATCTTCACAAGCTCGATCAGGATACCTGCTACAGGTCCCATAGCGAAGGTTCCTACCATAACCGGTACCTCGGAAAAATCAAGCTGATAAAAAGACGGTGCAAGAAACGGGATCGGAAACTCAAGATTCATCAATACTCCTGCCACAGCACCAAGCATAGCTACCTGCGCGATAGTTCTTGTTCTGCTTCTTTCCACGGCATTTCCTCTCTGTAATATCTGTTCACTCATAACTCTCTCTCCTTCTTCAGAAATATTCAAAGAAAATTTCTACAAGAAATCTTTATGCGAAAAAATTCCTTCACATAAAAAAGCCCCGGGAGCTTCTTCCCGGGGCGCTGAGCACGTTCTTCAAATACTGCGCGTTCTTCTCTCATCCAGACTTTACTGTCGGTTCCGGAATTTCACCAGATCAGCCGCCGAAGCGGGTCGCGGACTATACCGCCGGTAGGGAATCACACCCTGCCCCGAAGAAATTTTCTTTTTTACGAGTTCATTATAACGCGCTCTTTTTATAATTACAAGGCTTAATTCTGTCCCGGAAGTATTGTTCTCCATTTATATGGGTCTGAGATCCGCTCATTTATGATCAAACCCGGATTTTCTTTACCGTACTCCAGCTACTGTAAAGAATCTTTTTTCCGACTCTTTTATATGACCGGATGCGGACATAATAGGTCTTTTTGTTTTTCAGTCCTGATATCTTATATCTGGTCGCAGACTGTTTTCCAACTGTGACCGTTTTTCTTTTCTTTTGTAAATCTGCTGTCTGCTGCATACTGGATCTGATAGCCGGTTGCCTGTATATTTTTCTTCCAGCTTGCGATAAAGGATCTGTTTGCTTTTTTCAGTCCTGTCAGCAGAGTTTTTGGAGGCAGGATCTTAAAGGTAATCGTTTTGTTGATACGACTGTATTTTCCAGTCCCTCTGACCTGCACAGTTCCAATTCCGGAGTTTTTATTATTTTTGTAATACAGCTTATAAGCACTCGCACCGATCTTCTTTCCATTTACAGTTACGGTTACTGATGGCCGGATGGTTTTTCCCGTATAAGTGTAAGAGGTTCTGTTTAGCTTAACATTGCTGACAAACTTTTCTGTCTTTTTTATGATCTTGAAATGAATGGTTGCAGTACCTTTATAATAACCGGTACCATAAATGGTTACCGTTGCCACACCCGGATACTGATTATCCTCGTAATACATATAATAATCTTCGCCGGCTTTCAATCCGGGTATCACGATGTCCGGTGTGATCTCATTTCCTGTATATGTCTGATCAGCTATTGGATCCGCAGCCGGTAGTTTTCCGTAAATAGTAAAATATAATGTTTCCGATCCTTTATAATTGCCGATTCCCGTGAGCTCTGCACGAGCTTCACCAGGCTTTTCATTATTAACATAGGTTACCGTATAATCTTTCCCCCGTACCAGTCCGTCAATTACCACTTCCGGTTCCACTTTTTTTCCTTTAAAGGTGGTTTCCAGGTAGGTTTCATTATTTTCCGCAAAATAGCACACATGCATTCCATTTTCATCTGGCGTAATCTTGAAACTCCGCTCTACTGTACCGCAGAAAATATCTTTTCCCGTGATCTTTATAGTCGCAGTTCCTGCATTGATGTTATTTTCATAAGTTACTTCATAATCGGAGCCCTGCTCAAGTTCCGGTGCGGATTCACTGGATTCTATTTCGGGTTCATGGCTTTTTCCATTATATTCATATTCTGGAGTGATCTGTTCAAACCATTCATTCTGAAGCGGTATCCGGTTGTCTGCTGACAGCTCCACAAACGTGCGGCCATGGTCCTCTGCGTATTTCTGAAGTGTGGAATCCTTTTTTCCCGCGATCAGTGCTAAATCCCTGAACGCATCATCCGCCCAGACAGTATCTGTGCTCAGTACTCTTATCCTGCACCCGGAAGACAGACAAAGTCCATTTTTCCCAACTGATTTTACAGATGCGGGAATTATAATATCACGGATCCCTGAACTGCTCTGGAATGCATATTCACCGATTTCTTCCAAGCCTTCGTTTAGGACAGCTTTCGTAAGCGACGAACAGTTTCCGAATGCACCTTCTCCAAGGCTTCTGACACTTCCCGGGACTGTTATGGAAGAAACATTTACACAGTAATAAAAAGCATAGTCTCCTACGCTTACAGTTCCATCCGGGATCTGGTAATCTCCGGAACGTCCGGACGGAAACACGATCAGTTTTGTGCCATCCTTGCTGAATACCACTCCGTCTTTTTCAGAAAAATACGGATTTTCCGGATCTACTTTAATTTCTGTCAGACTGGACTCAGACAAGCCCTCCACAAAAGCAGCCAGCCTATAGATGACACATTTGGGGGAATCGTAACAGATTTCAATTTCTCACAGTTGTAAAAAGCATTCTTTTCAATGGTTGTAAGCGAATCCGGCAAAGTAACAGACTCTATATCAGAAGCCTGGGTGCAATACTGGAAGGTACTGTTTCCAAGAACCGTTACTTTTCTTCCGTCAATAGTATCCGGAACTACGATATTTGTATCTGTCCCTTCATACTGATACAGCCTGAGTGTTCCATCATTCAGGATCTCATAAGAATAGTCATAGTCCATTTTGGACAATTCATAATGTCTGGGGGCATTTCCCGTATATCCGCAGTCAACCAGATATCTTTCGCCGTCAATGATGACTACGGAGTTCCTGTGACCGCTTCCTGCCCCCGGATCATTTGCCGCATACCTTGCATACACGGTCAGTCCCAGTTTTTCGCACATATAGTTCACTGCACTGGTATTGGCCCAGCAGTCTCCGCCGCCATCCAGCATCAGCCTGTATAACCGGAATGATACTGACTGTAATTAAAGTTGTTGGCAAGCCATCTGGCGATCGTCTCAACCTTTTTATAATCGGACATTTCCGCAGTAATATTTTCTTTGAGAAATGTATCCATTTTTTGTTCTGCGTAATACTCCGCATAATCTTTGAGTATGAATTTATAATAAACGGTACTGTTTCCATCCTGTACAGAGATCAGGGTCTCTCCAAACATGTATTCCCACTGGCTCTTTACGTCATTTCCGTTTTTGTCTACATAGGTTACATACTGCATTTTAGGAGTAACAAGACCGGTTTCGCTGACTTTCGCAGTATAACCAGAAACAACCGTATATACCGGATTTTTGCCGGATGTCTGGATCTGATAAGATGTCTGCATGGTATCCGGCATGGAGATCACACTGCTGTAAGTATCATTCATCGCATACAGATATATTTCTGTACTCTCCACATCTGTTTCTTTTTCGGAAGTGCCTGCTGCCGGAATATCATCTGTGAATATATCTTCCTGCTGCTCCTTGTTTTCTCCGTCACCAAAAATTTCTTCCGGTGCCGCAGCCTCCTCTGTTCCTTCTGCTTTTCTGATGACCGCCGAAGGTTCTTCCAGAATTAATCCTTCATCAGAATCCTGTTGTATTTCCTCATTCTCTGAGCTTTCAGCTTCATCCGTTTCCGTTCCGATATCTGATCCCGGAAACTCTTCTTCTGTAATCTGATCTGTGCTCACGGTATTATCTTCTCCCGCGATCTGATCTGTGTTTACGGTATTTTCTGATTCCTCAAAATTCCCGTCATCTGTAAAAGTATCAATGGCGTCTGTTATATCCGTCTGTGCGTCTGTAAAATCTTCGGCCACCACCGGTCCACATGGAACAATAGACATACATAATGACAGACCAAATGCTATCAATTTTTTCGGAAATTTCATTTCGTACCTTTCCTTCCTTTTTATGTAAACCATTTATATGTAAGTTCTGTTTTTATTATAACGCGGCCCTGTCTTTTCGCAAGCTGCAATAATGTCCCCAACTCTGCAAAAAACCGCTGTGATCTTCATTTTAGATCACAGCGGTTTATGTTTTATTATCGGAACATCAGACTTTCCACAATTTCAGCATTACTGTTCTTTCCATATCCGCATTCAATCAACCAGTTTTCTGGCTGGATACTGCCAACACCACGTTCTACTGTGATGCTGCATGCTCATATGCATTCTGTATTCTTACAGAATATCGATATGCTCTCCTGCAAGTGCCTTGTTCATGCTTCGTACTGCGCAAAATTTACCACACATGGAGCAGGTATCATCATGCTCCGGTTTGCGCTCGTTCCAGATGCGTTTTGCTGTTTCCGGATCCATGGCGCATTCCCACTGTGCCTCCCAGTCAAGCTTTCTTCTGGCATCTGCCATCTTGTCATCGATCTCACGGGCACCGCGGACACCTTTGGCAATGTCTGCTGCATGAGCTGCGATCTTAGATGCCATGATTCCCTGTTTTACGTCCTCAAGATTCGGAAGTGCAAGGTGCTCGGCCGGTGTTACATAGCAGAGGAATGCTGCTCCGGACATAGCAGCTACTGCTCCGCCGATCGCGGATGTGATGTGGTCATATCCCGGTGCAACGTCAGTTACGATAGGTCCTAATACATAGAACGGTGCACCCTGACAGATGGACTGCTGTACTTTCATATTTGCCTCAACCTGATCAAGCGGCACATGTCCCGGTCCCTCGACCATTACCTGGACGTCTTTTTCCCATGCACGTTTGGTCAGCTCGCCAAGACGTACAAGCTCCTCGATCTGGCATACGTCTGTTGCGTCAGCCAGACATCCCGGACGGCAGGCATCACCAAGGGAGATGGTCACATCATACTCGCGGCAGATATCCAGGATCTCGTCGTAGTATTCATAGAACGGATTCTCCTCACCGGTCATGCACATCCATGCAAATACAAGGGATCCTCCTCTGGAAACGATATTCATTTTTCTCTTGTGGTTACGGATCTGATCGATGGTCTTTCTTGTGATTCCACAGTGAAGAGTTACAAAGTCAACACCATCCTGTGCATGGAGTCTTACTACATCGATAAAATCCTTGGCTGTCAGTGTATCAAGATCTCTCTGATAGTGGATAACGGAATCATAAACCGGAACGGTTCCGATCATTGCCGGACACTCGGATGTCAGCTTGCGGCGGAACGGAATGGTATTTCCGTGGGAAGAAAGATCCATGATAGCATGGGCGCCCATGTTTACAGCTTCCATTACTTTCTGCATCTCTACATCGTAGTCCTTGCAGTCTCTGGATACACCAAGGTTTACATTGATCTTGGTGCGGAGCATGGAACCTACGCCCTCCGGATCGATACATTTGTGATTTTTATTTGCACAGATTGCCACCTTACCGGAGGCTACCAGCGGAAGCAGTTCCTCTGTTGTCATGCGTTCCTTCTTAGCTACGATCTCAAGCTCAGGTGTGATGATGCCTTTACGGGCTGCCTCCATCTGTGTACTGTAATTTCTCATGTAAAAAAAATCTCCTTCCATAAATTCTTTGTGTTTATACAACAAAAAACCGGCTGCTGCAACGCATACGCATCACGGCAACCGGCTCTTACTCTTACGTACTTAATGAAAATCTTCTGTACTTCTGATCTCTTCTGTACTCTCTGATCTTCTGTGTCTTTAAGAATCCTTCGTGCATATGTCCCTACGTTGGCATTATCCAAATCAGGTTATGGGTCAAGACATTTACAGTCTACTCTCAGCTCGCTTCAGCGGGCCCCCCTGTTTTCATATGTTGGGGACGTTTGTTCGTCCATGTGGTTATTATAGTATACCGGCTAAAATTTGTAAACCACAATTCTGCATTTTATGACTTTTTCTTTCGACATAATCTGCCATTTTATCTCTCAAACTCCCCGGGATCTTTCTTTACAGACATTCTTCCACAGCTTTGCTGTTCCCCGTCAGGAGGATATCCGCAATCCGCATTCACTGCTTATTGCTTTTCGCAATTACAGCAGTCGATTTCCCTGATCCGGTCAAGCTCTGCAAGGTTTTCTGCACCTGCACGGCGGATCCCCGCAAAAATGGAGCCCGCAATATTGTGCCATACACTGAAGATCGCGCCCGGAAGTGTTGCAAGCGGATTGGCTGCAAAATTAGCTGCTGCCAGTGAGACAGCAAGGCCACTGTTCTGCATGCCTACCTCTATAGCTATAGCAGTTGTTCTGGAATACTCCATATGGAAGATTTTTGCAGCCAGAAATCCCAGCATCATACCACAGAAATTGTGGATCGCCACTACTCCAAGCACCAGAACTCCACAGCTTACGATCTTCTCTGCATTTACAGCCACAATTCCTCCGATGATCATAACAATAGCTACAACCGACACCAGCGGCATAACATCGGATACCTTATCCACATGCTCTCCCGCAAGGCTCCGAAGAAAAACTCCCAGGAGAACCGGGATCAGAATTACCTTTACCACAGAAAGCACCATGGCCCAGAAGGATACTTCCACCCAGCTCCTCGCCAGAACATATACAAGAAACGGTGTCATCAACGGTGCTGCCAGTGTGGAAACTATAGTCATTCCCACAGAAAGCGCCACATCACCTCCTGCGATATAGGTGATCACATTGCTGGCTGTTCCGCCCGGACAGCATCCCACCAGGATCACTCCCAGTGCCAGATCTGCCGGAAGGTTCATCACTTTACACAGAAGCCAGGCGATCACCGGCATAATGGTATACTGAGCCACTGCACCGATCACCACTTCTTTGGGTCTGGAAAAATTGCCCGGAAGTCATCCAGTTTTATGGTCAGACCCATACCAAACATGATCACTCCCAGAAATACAGACGTATAGTTCGTCATCCAGGAAAATCCGTCACGCCAGAAAAAAGCCAGGCAGGAAAAAGCGATGATAATGATCCCGATGTATCTGGATGCAAGGCTGCTGATAATTCCGATTTTCTTTAAAACTTTTCCCATACATTATACCTCATAGCTGAAGTTGTCGATCAGTCTTGTTTTTCCGATGTAAACAGCCATTGCTACAAGAACGCTGCGGTCAGCTTTTTCCACCGGCTGCATGGTAAGTGCATCTACCATGGATACATAATCGATCTTTGCCAGAGGCTCTGCTTCGATCACTGCTCGCATTTTTCCGAGAAGCTCTTCTGCCGGGATTCCTGTGTGAATGGCTTCCTGTCCGGCTTTTACTGCCTTTGACAGGCAAAGAGCTGCTTTTCTCTCTTCAGGGCTTAAGTATGTATTTCTGGAGGATTTTGCAAGTCCATCCTCCTCACGGATGATCGGACAGCCTACGATCTCAATATCGAAGTTCAGATCACTCACCATTTTGCGGATGATGGCCAGCTGCTGTGCGTCTTTCTGTCCGAAATATGCTCTGTCCGGTGCCACAATGTGGAACAGCTTGGTCACAACGGTACACACACCTTTGAAATGGATCGGACGTGTTTTTCCGCAAAGTGTCTCTGACAGAGTATCTATACTTACAAATGCGTGGGGATCATGATACATCTCGGAAGGCTCCGGGCAGAAGATCAGGTCTGCTCCCAGACTTTCGCAGAGTTTGCTGTCACGCTCAAAGTCTCTCGGGTAGGCTTCCAGGTCCTCGGTAGGACCGAACTGTGTAGGATTGACGAAATCGGATACCACTACGATATCATTCTGCTCTCTGCATTTTTTGATCAGGCTTGCGTGTCCCTCATGGAGAAATCCCATGGTTGGCACAAGGCCTACTGTTTTTCCTTCTTTTTTCCACGCTTTGATCTGTTTTCTTGTTTCTTCTACTGTTTTTGTTACCTGCATTGTGCTCTCCTCTTTTCCGGTTCTGGAACCGGTTTTCTTAATAGATTCGAGATAGCCTCTTTTCTGAATTCACCTTCGTCTTATTATCTTCCTGATCTGCGTCAGGCCATATCCTTCAGCAGTCCGTGTTTCTCATAATTGGTCACTCTGCTGATCCTGTTCTCTTCATCTACAAATACAACTGCAGGCTTGTGAGTACGGGCTTCTTCCTGCTCGTACTGTGCGTAAGCATGATGATGATCTTGTCACCGGTGCTTACACATCTTGCTGCTGCTCCGTTCAGGCAGATCATACCGCTTCCGCGTTCTCCGCAAATGGTGTATGTCTCGAAACGGCTGCCGTTGTTCACATCTACGATCTGGACCTTCTCATATTCCAGTATCCCGGCAGCTTCCAGCAGTTCCTCATCCACAGTGATACTTCCTACATAATCCAGTTCCGCCTGGACAACGGTTGCTCTGTGGATCTTTCCTTTTAACATCTCTATTGTCATCTTATATAAGTCCTTTCCTGTAGGGAATAACTTTCAAGTGGATAAAAACATCCGCTTCCGTATTTAATAAAAAAACGTCTCGGGGTACACTTCGACCCTGAAACGCTTCTGATTGATTCCCTGTATATTGAGTCCTGTTTTTTATACACGAAAAGCATGCTCTTCAACAGTTGCTCAAAATTCCCATAACTGTTGTAACGCCTTCGTTATCATCGATACAGGCTCGTATCTTTTATAATTTTCATATATCCGTCCGTTCCCGATCCCGGGTTCCGGCTGGCTATTTTTATATAAGATTCCAGTGATTTCAGCCAGAGTATAGTTTTGAGTCCAAATACTATCTCTGTGGGGTATTATCACACCCCGGCACTGGTTTGTCAATAATTTTCATATTCTCTATTATCGTGAATGGCAGTAATAATCCCAAAACCAGTTACTTTCACCAAAAAAGCCCTCCCACACAGCAATTTCTCTGCCATGTGAAAGGCTTTATCTTTCTTCCTTTATGCATATTATTTATGAATATGCACATCCAGCTGCTTATAAGGAATCTCAATTCCATAATAATCAAAATCTTCCTTGATCCTCTGGTTCAATCTCCATCTGGCTGCCCAGTAGCGGTCGGTATCTACCCAGACACGAAAGCCCATGATCACAGAGCTTTCTGCCAGCTCATCTACGAATACCACCATCTCTTCGTCTTCTCTTGTATCCGGATCTTCGGTGAGGATATCTTCCAGGATATCCTTGGCCTTCTGGATATCTGCATTATAAGAGATCCCCACTTTGATCTCCAGCCTTCGCTGATCCCTTGCTGTTACGTTGGTGATGGTCGCATTGGAAAGAGTACCGTTCGGGATCACGATGTGCTTGTTATCAATGGATAACAGCGTTGTATAACAGATCTCGACCTTGGCTACCGTTCCCTCGCTTCCGTCCTGTCCGTTAACGATGATGTAATCCCCTACCTGGAAAGGCTTGAACAGAAGAAGCATCATACCTCCTGCCAGGTTGGCAAGTCCGCCCTGGAGGGCAAGACCCATAGTAACACCTGCAGTTCCGAGAAGTGCTGCCAGAGATGATTCCTTTACTCCAAAGCTTATGGATATGTTAAAGATCAGGAGTATGTAAAGTACGATCTTGACCAGTGAGGACATAAACTGTGCCACTCCTGTATCCAGCCTGGATTTTGTCAGTGATTTCCTCACAAACTTTACGATCCATTTAATTACCGTGCTTCCTACCCAGAAAGCAACAATAGCCAGAACAACCTTGATTCCGAATTTCGTGATGTCCGGCAGATAATTTTCAAACATCTGCCTGTACTGGCTTACCTGATTTCCGACCTCCTGCACGGTCTGTACAGTACTATCCAAATATAATCCCTCCTGTCTGATCGATCATTCGATATACATATGCGGATCGATCTATGAGCTTCAAAGCTTATTTCTGATATAAGCATTTCCTATAATCCGCATCTGGTAATATAATAATACAGCAGTGGTTTTTCCCTGTAAACCTGATTTCTCCGGTTCTATAAAGTATAGGGTATAAACCACTGCTGTATTTCTGTTATAGCTTTATTGTATATCTGTCCGGTAATCCGCCGCAGAATGCTGCTGAATATACATTACTGTTCACTCTGTTCTCAGTAACACGCCTGGCGATGCACAGAATTTATGCTGATCGCATAAATTCGCGCGGTATGTCTCGGATTTTCTCTTTATTTACTGATTCCCTTCATGGAAAGCTGATACGTTTTTTCTTCATATCAACACCAAGAACACGGACATCCACGATATCTCCCACACTGACTGCTTCCAGCGGATGTTTGATGAATTTCTCGCTCATCTCGGAAATATGGACCAGGCCATCCTGATGCACACCGATATCCACAAAAGCACCGAAGTCAATGACATTGCGGACAGTTCCCTTGAGGACCATGCCTTCTTTCAGGTCCTTCATATCCAGGACATCGGTACGGAGGATCGGTTTCGGCATCTCGTCACGTGGATCTCTGGCAGGTTTTTCCAGTTCCTTTACGATATCACGTAAGGTTGGCTCTCCGATCTCCAGCTCCTTTGCCAGTTTTCCGTAATCGCGGATCTGCCCGGAAATACCGGTAAGCTTACGCTCTGCCACATCTTCCGGTGTGTAGCCCAGCTTTTCCAGGAGTTTTTTTGCTGCGTCATAGCTTTCCGGATGGACACTGGTTGCGTCCAGAGGATTTTTGCCTCCTGTGATCCGTGTGAAACCTGCACACTGCTCAAAGGCTTTCGGACCAAGCTTGCAACCTTAAGAAGCTCTCTTCTTGTCTGGAAACGGCCGTTTCCTCACGGTAGGCTACGATATTCTTTGCGATGGCCTTGCTGATTCCGGAAATATACTCCAGAAGGGATGCAGACGCAGTATTCAGATCCACTCCGACCTTATTTACACAATCTTCCACAACGCCGTTAAGAGCTTCTCCCAGCTTTTTCTGGTTCATATCATGCTGATACTGACCGACACCGATGGATTTCGGATCGATCTTTACAAGCTCTGCAAGCGGATCCTGTACACGTCTTGCGATGGATGCGGCGCTTCTCTGTCCAACATCGAAATTCGGGAATTCTTCCGTAGCAAGCTTGCTTGCGGAATATACAGAAGCACCTGCCTCGTTGGTGATAACATACTGGACCTTTTCAGGGATTTCCTTAAGAAGCTCCACGATGATCTGCTCGGATTCTCTGGATGCCGTTCCGTTTCCTACAGAGATCAGTGTCACATGATATTTGCTGATAAGCTTTTTCAGGGTTTCCTTTGCGGCACGGATCTTGGTCTCATTGGTTGGTGCTGTGGGATAAATAACTGTGGTATCCAGAACCTTTCCGGTAGGATCTACCACTGCCAGCTTGCATCCGGTACGGAAGGCAGGGTCCCAGCCAAGAACTACCTGTCCTGCAATTGGAGGCTGCATGAGAAGCTGCTCCAGATTTTTGCCAAAGACATGGATGGCACCGTCCTCTGCTGCCTCTGTAAGGGCGCTTCGGATCTCACGCTCAATAGCCGGTCCGATGAGACGTTTATAGCTGTCCTCAATGGCTTCTTTCAGAACAGATGTAGTGTATGGATTATCGCGGACGATCACCTGTTTTTCAAGATAACGGATGATCTCTTCCTCAGGTGCAAGGATCTTCACAGTAAGGAATTTCTCTTTCTCACCACGGTTCAGAGCAAGGACACGATGACCTGCAAGCTTTTTCACCGGCTCCTCAAAGTCATAATACATCTCGTATACAGACTGCTCCTTCTCATCTCTTGCGGTGGAACATATAGTTCCCTTATCCATTGTTCTCTTACGGATACTGATACGATAATCTGCTTCATCAGAAATGTGTTCTGCAATGATATCTCTGGCACCGCTGATGGCCTCTTCCACAGTTTTGACTTCTTTTTCCTCAGAAAGAAATGCTTTTGCCTCTTCTTCAAGAGGTTTCTTCGTCATCTGGAGAAGGATGATGTCGGCCAGAGGTCCCAGACCTTTTTCCCTGGCGATGATGGCACGTGTACGGCGCTTCGGGCGGTACGGACGGTAAAGATCCTCTACCACAACGAGTGTCTGCGCTGCTCGATCTGTTTCTTCAGCTCCGGAGTCAGCTTGCCCTGCTCCTCGATGCTGCCCAGAACCTGAGCCTTTTTATCCTCAAGATTTCTTAAATAAGTAAGTCTCTCATTAAGATTACGAAGCTGTTCGTCGTTCAGTGTACCGGTTGCTTCCTTACGGTATCTGGAAATAAAAGGAATGGTGCAGCCTTCATCGATCAGCTTAACCGCTGCCTCGACCTGCCATTTCTCAACGTTCAATTCTCTGGTAATTACCTGAATAATATCCATTTTTATCTTTCTCCCGTTGTTTCAAATTTGCCTGAGGCTGCTTTTTCCTCTTTACACAGCTTCTGACATTTATCAAAGATCAATCTGTGCGATCACGTCCTTCAAAGCATTGGCGCTTGCATGAAGCTTCTCTGTCTCCTCCTCGGTCAGCGGAACACGAACGATACGTTTTACGCCTTCCGGTCCGATAGAAGCCATGGTACTAAGACATACGTCTTCAACACCGTACTCTCCGTGAAGCATGGTTGATACACTGACTATTGTATCAGATGCTGCAAGAAGAAGCGAGCAAAGTCTGCAAACAGATACGGCTACCGCATAAAATGTAGCCCCCTTCTTGGCGATCACAGTTGATCCTGAAGTATGAACATACTCCAGAACCTCTTCTCTGTCAAGTGGCTGCAGATCTTTCTGATCCTCATGAACGATCTTGTCAAACTCATCAAGGGTCGCACCTGCAACAAAGGCTCTGGACCACGGTACAAAGGAAGTATCTCCATGCTCTCCGAATACATAGGCGTGGATGTTTTTCTCAGATACACCGTAGTGCTGAGAAAGTCTGCAGCGGAGACGGGCCGTATCCAGGGCGTTCCGGAACCAAGGATCTGATTTTCCGGCAGTCCGGAAAGCTTTGCAAATGCATAAGTCATAATATCACATGGATTACTTACGATAATATAAAGCGCTTTGGGAGCCACCTTTACGATCTCCGGAGTAATATTCTTCATAATGTTAACGTTGGTCTGTGTCAGCTCGATGCGAGTCTGTCCCGGTTTTCTGGCAATACCGGAAGTGATGATCACAATGTCAGAATCTGCAGCATCCGGGTAATCTCCTGCCACGATGGAGATCGGCTCACGGAAACTGGTTCCCTGCTCAATATCCATAACCTCACCTTCAGCCTTATCTTTGTTAATATCGATCAGAACGATCTCTGATGCAATACTCCTCTGTGATAAGGTATAAGCGATAGTTGCTCCTACACTTCCTGCTCCGATGATCGTAATTTTACTGCTCATATTTGTTCTCCTTTCAGCGTTGTTTGTCATTTTAATAACAACTTTAATTACACACATTCAAACATAACATAAAACATTGCCCTGTGCAATAAAAATTTTATTGTATTTCTCAGGTTAATCCCCGCCAATTTGCATTTCAAATTATTTAAACCGCTTATATTTTCTGATATTTTTCCTATTATTCTGTATACATTCCTGTTATTTTTTTATCGATTTATAGAAGCAATTTCAGAAACCTAGCAAAAAACCTCTGAACTTCAAAAAAAATCAAGAAGTCCAGAGGTTTCTTTCACCTCTTATTATTGGCTTAGATTCAGATGTTTATAGCTGCTCCAACGTTCACCCGGTTAATTCTTTGCCTGGCAAGGGCCTTTTGTGCAGCGTCCAGGATCCCCTCGGAGGAATATGTGGCTCCGCTGACAGTATCGATCCCATCCGCCGACTGGTTTGCCATGATCTGAGAATAGATCGTGCTCCATGCAGGATCAAAAAATTCCGGTGTATCCTGATTTGTCTGCTCAATGGATACGATCTGGCCTCCTGAGATCGTAATTGTCAGATATGTTTTTCCTCCATATCCAAAAGCCGAGCCTGTATACGTTCCATCTCTGTACATTCCCACCGGTTCCGGTGCTTCCGTTGGCTCCGGTGTTGCATCCGGCTCATCTGTCCCTGGTGTTGGAGTTACATTGGGTTTTTCAGGAACCGGCGTCACATCCGGGTCGTCCGGCTCCGGCGTCGGGGTTGCTGCCGGCGTCTCTGTTGGCTTCGGTGTGGCTGTTGGTTTCGGCGTTGCCGTAGGTTTCGGTGTGGCTGTTGGCTTTGGTATCGGTTTCTTTGTAGGAGTTGGTGTAGGTTTCTTTCCATACTCCGGATTGATCGCTTCTTTAAGAGCTTTTTTTACAGCGTTGAGAATTCCGTTGGAGGAATAGGTTGCTCCGCTGACTGCATCAATATCATCTACAGAATCCGTACCAATGATCTGTTCCTCCAGCACGCTCCATGCTTTTTCAAAAAACTGCTCCGTGTCCGTATTTTCCTGTTTCAGGGCTTCGATCACTCCATCCTTGATGGTCACAATTACTTTCACGTCTCCATTGAAGCCCTTTGCCGAAGCTGTATATTTACCGTCCAGATATTTTTGGGGACTGTCCGGATCTTCCGGTTTCTTTGTAGGAGATGGTTTTTTTGTAGGTGACGGAGCTGATGTCGGAGTTGGTAAAGCAGTTGCTGCAGGTGTAGGAGTGACCTGCTGGCTGTTTCCATCTGCCACTGCCTGGGAGAGGGCATTCTGAACTGCTGGATGATTCCGTTGGAGGAATAGGTTGCTCCACTGACTGCATCTACATTCGGTGTATTTCCGGCGATCATCCTGCTGATCACACCCTGAGCTGACGCAAAATACGACGCAGTTTCTCCAGATGCCTCCAGAATATCTATGGCTGCAATCTTTCCGCCGCTGATTGTTACTCGCACGCGGATCGTCCCGCCAAATCCGGTTCCGCTTCCTTCATACGTACCGTCCTTATATCCATCTGCCGGAACGCTTGCTACTGGTGTCTGCGTGGTTCCCTGTCCTGCGGCGCCGGCATTGCTTTTTGCAGATTCGGAAACCGTTCTTGTACCTGAGCTTTTTTTCGCTGCTGTTTTTTTTGAACTTTTTTTCGATGAGCTTTTCTTTTTTGTTGTACTGTTTTTCTCAGCTGTGCTGTCAGAAACAGTATTTTCTTTTTCATACCCGAGATATTTTTCCAGCTCTGAAGCGGACATTACGGTCGTCTCTGCCTGCCCGACTGCTTCTGTCTCTCCATCAGAGCCCTTCGCCTTTATGCCTGAAAACACAAGCGCCGCAATCACAGCAGCTGCAGGAACCAGCTTGGTCCAGGGTATCTTCGGAGTATTTTTTTCCTCCTGCTTTTTATCTTTCAGATCTTTTTCCATGCTTCCTTACTCTCTCCTCTTTTCTTGCGGCCTCTGTCAGATATTGCTCTTCAGAAATCAGCAGACCTCTGCCGCAGACATTGCTCTATGTCTGCGGCAGAGGCTCCCGGATATCTGTGCTCGCATTCGGTTCAACAGCGAAATTATTTAACTGTTACCACAAATTTCTTTGTAATTCCGTTGCATTTCACTGTGATCGTTGCTTTACCTTTTTTGATTCCCTTTACAACACCTTTGCTGTTTACAGCTGCAACTTTTTTATTGCTGCTTGTATATGTAACCTTGCCTGCAGGTGCTGCTTTGGATCTGATGGTTGTTGTTTTACCTTTTTTGATCGTTGCAGAAGATTTTACAAGACTGAATGCAGGATTCTTGACAACTACTTTGCAAGTTGTCTTCAGGGCTCCTGCCTTTGCTGTAATCGTAACGGTTCCTGCTTTGATTCCTTTTACAACACCTGTTTTACTGTTTACGGTTGCAACCTTTGTGTTGCTGCTTGTGTATTTTACAGTTGCAGATGGTGTTGCAGTTGCTTTTACAGTTGCTGTTTTTCCTTTGTAGATCGTTACGGAAGCCTTTGCGAATTTAATTGTAGAAGCTTTTACTGTTACCTTGCAGGTTGCTGTGGCGTTTCCGACCTTTGCTGTGATAACTGCTGTTCCGGCTTTTACGCCTTTAACAACACCCTTGCTGCTTACTGTTGCAACCTTTGTGTTGCCGGACTTAAATGTTACTGCTGCATCGCTGTCATTTGTTGTTGCCTTAAGAGTCGTTGTTTTTCCTGTATATACAGCTGCTGCTGTCTTATCAAGTGTAACTGTTACCTTCTGAAGCTCTTTCTCTGCTCCCTGAAGATGTTCAAGTGCTTCATTTACCTCAGCCTGACTTGCATCTGTTTTTGCAAGAATGTCTTCTGCTTCCTGAAGCTCACCGGCAAAGGACTTCCAGGTTGCAATTGTGTAATCTGCCTCTGCCAGAGCCTTTGCAGCTTCCACTTCTGTTTTAAGACTTGTAAAATCAGTTGGCTCCATTGTAGGATTTACGATATTCTCTGCAGTTGCCTGGAAGCTGTAGGTATAGTCATTATATCCAAGAGCATACACTGTCAGTTTCCAGTATCCTGTTCCGTCTGTTCCTCCCGGAAGCTTGCAGCGTGCAGATTTTGTAAGTCCAAGCTGGATTCCCATTGCTTTATGCATCCAGTTATCTGCGGCAAACTTGGTTCCATAAGAAGCGAGGCATTTTGTATATGTGGAATCATCTCCATAATAATCCCAGCGTACAGCCTGCATATTTGCACCAAGATCGCCATAATTTCCATTGAGATCCACACGGAGGAATTCGCCGTAGCTTCCGCTTGCTGCTTTTACACTCGGCTTGATCTCTGTTGCTGTTTTTAACGCCTGATCCTTGATACCGGAAGCTGTTCCGTCTGATTTTCTTGCTGTAAATGTAAAGCCGTCACCATTTTTCTCCGCATATTTCAGACCATTTGTCTGTGCATTTACGTCTGCCACAAGGCCTTTGTAATACTGGAGATTGTTTTCACTGTATCCTCCGGAGAGCACAGCTCCATCCTGTACGACATTATACTTTTTGCAGAAATCTGCAAAATCTGCGGTCTTAACTGCTACCGGAACATATTTCAGACCATATATCTCATAATGACCCATCGTATAGGTTTTTCCATCTTCTGTTGTTATACTGCCTCTGTTCCATTTTACCTTGGAACCGTCTGTAAGATAAAGTGTGCTTCCTTTATCCTCCCAGTAGGATACGTCGAATCTGGTTCCGTCTTCAGCAATGATCGTAGCTTCTGTCTGATAGCTTCCTCTGTGGAGTCCATGATTTGCAGTCGCTCTTGTTACTGTATCAAAAGCTCCTGTATCAAACTCACTATGTGAATCCTTCTCTTCTGAAGAGCTTGTATCTCCAGCTGCATATACGCCTTCTGCTGCCCAGTACTCACCCCAGGTAAGTCCTGCATATACGTACTGATACTCGCCTGTCAGCTGGTCAGAATCGGAAAATGCTTCCGCCACTTCATCGCCTTCTGTGAAATCCTCTTCCCCTGTAGAGAACGGGTCTGCTTCCTCTGCTGTATCTTCCTGCTGGATATCCTCTGTCTCGTCTGCAGCAGCTTCTGGCACTGCTGCATCCTCTGCTGCTTCTTCTGTTATGTCTGCAGCATCCTCTATAGCTTCTTCTGCTACAGCTTCAGTATCCTCTGCCGTTTCCTCTGTGCTAAAATCCTCCGTATCTCTTGTCTCTGCCTCGGAAACCACGGCTGCATCAAGATCAGATGCCATTACAGCGGTCGGAAAGGTTGTTGCTGCCACTGCAAGACTTAAAATGCATGGAGCTGTTTTTTTCAATAGATTCCACTTCTGCATTGCTTATTCCTCCTAAAAATATGATATATTTATAGAACCCTTTCCAGGTTTACTATCGCAAGTACTGCGGATATGAGCATTCCCCTCTGCCAAACAGTCATAAACCGGATCGCCGGGAGATCAGCCTCACTCTGCAATATCCTCCACACTGTAGGAATCTGCAATCAGGCTGAACCGCTCTTTCATCCCCTCAGTGAGATATACATGATGGTCTTCATCCACAAAAAGTCCGTCTGCACCGTAAGCTTTCAACAGCTGTGTCCCTTTTTCCACCCCCAGCACAAAACATGCTGTGGAAAGCGCATCTGCCTCCAGACCTGAGTCACAGACTACCGTTACCCCGGTCACTCCGCTTTCTGCCGGATAGCCGGTAGAAGGGTCCATAATGTGGTGATACCTTACACCATTTTCGATAAAATATTTCTCATAATCTCCGGATGTGGAAAGAAATTCTGTACCATTTAAGGCAACCACACCAAGATAGTCATCCTCATTTTCAGCTCTGGGATCTGTCACTGCCACATTCCAGGAAGAACCATCCGGCTTGCTTCCGTAGGTCATGACACTGCTTCCTCCCAGATTCATAAGTGCTGCTGTTACATCCTTCTTTGTTTCCAGTTCTTTAAGGATCAGGTCACAGCCAATACCCTTTCCCGCTGCTCCAAGATCCAGAGAACAGCCCTCCTCCATGTGGACCGTATTTCCGTCAAGAAAAATCTTCTGATATCCGGAATCCTTCAGAACATTCTTAATTTCTGCTTCTTCCGGAATTTTCTGGTTTTCCCCTCCAATATCCCACAGGCGGATCAGCTTCCCGATGGTTGGGTCAAAGGCTCCGTCAGAATCCTCTGCGATCTTCAGAAGACGTTTCAGGTATCCGGAAAGCTCGTCGGAAATCTCCGTATCTTTTCCGCTGTCTGCATTCACCTTATAGATCTGGGACTTCTCATTGGTCCAGGAAAGAAGGTTCGTCTCCACATCTGTCAGCACAGCTGTCAGCTTACTGTTTATATCGTCACCTGTGGTATAGAGTGTTTCTGATACCACAGTATCCATTGCAAAATCTGTATCGGTATATGTCTGTACATCATTTTCCGAAGCAGCCATGCACAGCACAGGAAACAACACCGCAATTCCTGTAAATGTAGCTGCTGCCAGAAAAGTTTTCTTTTTCAGAGCCTGATATCTCATAGATCATTTTTCCTCAATTGTTCCAATGTGAATATTTTTTCTCGGGCAGGCTGCGGCACATGCGTGACAGCAAAGACATTCGCCGGATTTGCCTGTGTCGCCGTCGATATCCAGATGAGCCGAACATCTTTTTTTACAGAGACCACATTTCGGCGGACATTTCTCACGGTTTCTCCGAAACAGTGCACCCGGAAGGATTGGCATTAATGCAAAAACCGCTCCCATGGGACAGAGAAACTGGCAGAAAAACCTTTCCTGTGTACACATTCCCACAATGATCAGCACCAGGAGCACAATTCCCACCAGATATTTGCTGTTCGGGAGCCGTCTTGCCGTGAGCATGGAAAAAACATCCCACGGGCTGGTTCCCGTAAGCTTTCCGTATACACCTGTAAGGCAGGAAAGCAGGATCAGTGCCAGTACGATATATTTGACTTTCTGAAGCCCGTGAACCATTTTTTCGGAAAGAGCCGGTTTCTTTTTTTTGTGAAAGCATTTCATTCGGATCCAGGAAAAGCCTTCATATACGGCATCTCCGAAAGATCCGAATGCACACGCATATCCGCAGAAATGTCTTCCGAAAAAACAGGTAAAGATCAGAAGCACTGCCGTTACAGTCAGAAAGGAATTCCACTCCACCGGCTGACCGGCCGCAATGGCAAGAAAGATCGATTTGATTCCTGCAAAGGCTGTAGAAAACAGAGACGGGGCGGCAATAAAAAATGCCAGCTGTATTCCCGCACGCATCAGCCTTACCTCCCGCTGTCTTTTTTTCATGAGTTTTCCGCCTTTCCAAGTGCCGCATCCACTGCGTTCAGGATTCCAGTGGAGCTGAACGTTGCTCCGGATACGGTATCCACATCTGTACTCTGAGCACTCAGGATGGAATCGATCACACTCTCTGCCTGTGAAAGATATGCACTGTCCTCACCTGGGGCGCTGACTACGTTGATGGATGTGATCTCATCACCGGTAAGTGTCACCTCCACCTGAATGGTCCCGCCGTATCCCTCGGCTTCTCCTGTATAGGTTCCATCTTTATATACATTATCGGAATCTGCGGTTGCTGTGTCCTCTGCGTCTGCATCGGATACATTGCCGTCTGAAGTGTCTGTTGTTTTGTCATCGCCTGCTGTATCTGTATCACTGCTGCCTGATCCTGCAGATGCTGCCTGATTCTGCATACGATTTACATAACTCGTCTCCAGCGCACTGAGAAGTTCATTCTGCTGCTCCTGAAGTGTATCTACCTTATCTGTCAGAGCCGCGATCTCTTTTTCATTTGCCTGGGCTTTCATGCTGCTGTTATAAAAAAGTACAGCCAGGATCACCAGCAGTAAGGAGATCACTCTCATATAAAAATTCTGATTTTTCATCTCTTTTCTCCCTTGTATTTATAACAATTCCGTAAATTGCTGCATCAGGCTCAACTGTGCGAACATATATGGCTGCGTCAGATGCTCTCGATCTATTCCTTCACTCTGCGTATAACTGTCTTTTGGATAAATTATATAGTTTTTATCCATATACATAAATTAGTTTTGATTAATCTTTTTTATAAAATTAGATGATGCTAACTTACAGTTAGGTATTATATCACCTGTTTTTTTTCTTGTCTACACTTTTGTTAGTAGTTTATAACTTTTTCCAATATGAATTTTTCTGTTTTATGTCTTTTATAAAAGAAAAATCATCGCCACTCCTCCCTTTCCGTTGGGAACAGCTGTATGAATTATGGTTAGATATCATTAACTTATGTTTGCCTTTTAATTTCGATTATGATATGATTTTTTCTGAATCTGTAACAGAAATGGAGATTTGTTTTGAAGAAAAAAGAATTGATTTTTATTGCCGGGATCCTGATTCTGGCGGGGGTTCTCTGGCTTGGTTTTCAGATTGCGGGGAAACGTTCCCATAATACGATCCGTATTACCGTTGACGGAAAAGAATTCGGAACCTATTCTCTTTCCCAGGACCAGATCATCCACATCGGAGACACCAATGTCTGCGAGATCAAAGATGGAAAAGTTACAATGATCGAAGCAACCTGCCGGACCATTACTGTATGAAACAGAAGGCTGTGGACGAGCACGGCGGTTCCATCATCTGCCTTCCTAATAAGGTTGTAATAGAAGGGGAAAATACTGCAGAGGATTCGGATTCGGAGAGTTCGCCTAAAATTGATGCGGTGACATAAAATTTCCGGAGAATATGCGTAATGCGTGTTTTCCGTAGAGTTTTCTCTGACAGATGGTATTCTGTCTGTGCTATTCCTGCAACGATATTCCTGCAACAAATGAAAGGATTTATTTATGAAACGAAAAACAGCTTATCTCGGATTATTTGCCGCAGTAGCGATCATTTTTGGATATGTGGAGTCTCTGGTCCCTGTATTTACAGGGATTCCGGGTATCAAGCTCGGGCTTGCAAACCTGGCGGTGCTTTTTATACTGGACCGATATTCTGTAAAAGAAGCGGCTCTCGTGTCCGTTGTCAGAATCCTGGTGATCGGATTTATGTTTGGAAATCTGTTCAGTATTTTGTATAGTCTGGCCGGCGCTGCGCTTAGCCTGACTGTGATGGATCTTTTGAAAAAACATTCCGGCTTCAGTCTGATTGGTATCAGTGTGGCCGGTGGTGTCACACATAATATCGGGCAGCTGATCGTTGCATGATCGTGGTGAGCAATACGAGTTTGATGGTTTATGCACCGGCACTGCTGGTAGCAGGTGTCCTGGCGGGGATTCTCATAGGTGGGTTGACAAAGGAGGTTGTGGGACGACTTCCTTTGAATCTATAATTATGTGGTTTGCTTTTTGGATTATGGTTTTCACTTTTTTAAGTGAGGGGAAATTGTGTGGTTTGATTTTTTAGATTGTAGTTTTCACTTTTTGAAGTGAGATAAATTGGGTAGTTTGATTTTTTTGGATTGTAGTTTTCACCTTTTGAAGTGAGAGGAAATTGGATGGTTTGATTTTTTTGGATTATAGTTTTCACTTTTTGAAGTGAGAGGAAATTGGATGGTTTGATTTTTTGGATTATAGTTTTCACTTTTTGAAGTGAGAGGAAATTGGATGTTTGATTTTTTGGATTATAGTTTCACTTTTTG
>ENA-OQBT01000270-OQBT01000270.1-human-gut-metagenome-genome-assembly--contig:-NODE-270-length-35704-cov-4.755432_pt1 | contig 35704 bp, 37 predicted proteins | sample MGYA00242749_ERZ504557 | MGnify/ENA primary metagenome ERZ504557 (study PRJEB26092, sample SAMD00036243) | human gut metagenome | host: Homo sapiens | study: EMG produced TPA metagenomics assembly of... | reverse complement strand
ATAGTGCCCAGAACAGGACTCGAACCTGCATGCCTCTCGACACACGCACCTGAAACGTGCGCGTCTACCATTCCGCCACCTGGGCATTCTGTGTAACACTCTTGTCACAACGCACAAAATTTTATTTGTGTGAGCGGAAAACGAGACTCGAACTCGCGACCCTAACCTTGGCAAGGTTATGCTCTACCAACTGAGCTATTTCCGCAAATATCCTCTCTTCGTGAAGGAAATGAGACTCGAACTCACACGACATAACTGTCACCACCCCCTCAAAGTGGCGCGTCTACCAATTCCGCCATTCCTCCAGAAACGAAAATCTCGTGCTATAGTGCCCAGAACAGGACTCGAACCTGCATGCCTCTCGACACACGCACCTGAAACGTGCGCGTCTACCATTCCGCCACCTGGGCATTCTGTGTAACACTCTTGTCACAACGCACAAAATTTTATTTATGTGAGCGGAAAACGAGACTCGAACTCGCGACCCTAACCTTGGCAAGGTTATGCTCTACCAACTGAGCTATTTCCGCAAATATCCGCCTTCGGTCTTTAACTATTTCTCAGCTGTTTCCCGATTGCGGATGCAAAGGTAGTGCTTTTTTCTAAACTTCCAAAAGTTTTCTATACTTTTTATAGCACTTTTATTACATTATTTCATCAATTTCCTCATAATCAATACAAACCAAAAGTTTTTTTAATTACCATCAGACATGCGATCACGATAGTCCTCATACCGGAAGTCTTTATATACTTCCAATGTATTATCTGTATGCCAAATAGCGATAGAAGGGTGATGGATTCCATTAAACATATTTGTTTTTACCATAGTGTAATGAATCATATCTTCCAGAACAATGCGTTCTCCTACCTGTAACGGATGGTCAAAACGCCAGCTACCCATATAGTCGCCACTTAAACAACTGTTTCCACCCAAACGGTAGATATTCTCTTCCGTTAAAGCTGTTTTTATCGCATCGACAGGTAAAGCTTCGGCACCACGCACTGCCGGCTGATAGGGCATTTCAAGACAATCGGGCATGTGACAAGTAAAACTAACATCCAGAATCGCAGTTTTTATCCCCCGGTTTTCCACTATATCGACAACAGAAGCGACCAAAGGTCCGGTCTGCCAAGTAAAAGCCGAACCCGGTTCTAAAATAATCTCCAAATGAGGATAACGGGCTTTCAATCCTTTTAATAAAGAAATAAGATGCTCCGTATCATAATCTTTACGTGTCATCAGGTGCCCCCCTCCCAAATTCAACCATTTTATTTGTGGGAACCAACGGGCAAACGTCTCTTCTATGTGCTGCAAAGTATGTTCCAATTCATAAGAACTGGATTCACAATGACAATGACAATGGAAGCCTTCGATACCCTCCGGTAAAGTCTCGGGAAGCAAATCGGCCGTCACCCCAAAACGTGTACCGGGAGCACAAGGATTATAAAGTTCCACCTCTACTTCCGAATATTCAGGATTAATACGGATACCACAGGATATCTTTTCTCCAGAGGCCTTAACCATAGAATAAAAACGCCGGAACTGACTGAAGGAGTTAAAGGTTATATGACTGCTGCATTGCATGATAACCGGAAAATCAGTATCCGTATACGCCGGAGAATAAGTATGGGCCTTACTGCCAAATTCTTCATATGCCAAACGGGCTTCATATACAGAGCTAGCTGTAGTATAACGGATGTATTCCCTAAAAACGGGAAATGATTTCCACATGGCAAAGATTGAAGCAAGATGATCTCAACTCCGGCCCGGTCTGCCACACTCTTTATCAAACTCAGATTCTTTCTGAGCAATGCTTCATCCATCACATAGCATGGAGAAGGTACTTTATGGATATCTATCATTTTTGTATCAGAATTCTATTAGAATATTTATTCCACAACTTTGAACCGGGCGAATTTCAGCAATAATTGTTTCTCTCCGGCATTCCGGAAACGGACAGTCGCCTTGCTGTTCTCACCGGTTCCTTCCACTTTTATCACATCGCCTATTCCAAAGCGTTCATGCTCTATCACCTGCCCTGCCAGCACATTCACCGGCAAGGTTCCCGCCGCGGACGGCTTTGAGACCGTAGCAAGACCTACCTTAGTCAAATTGCGCGGCACACTGGGACGGATAATCTCAGCTTTCGGTCTTTCTCCAACAAAAAATGATTTCTGACCACCAGACAAATTTGATGAAGAACGCCCATAAGAAGGCTGCGAAGCAGATTCGTCAAACAAGAAACGAGACGCACGTTCATTTTGCTCACGACAGAAACGGCTGGCTCTCTCGTCTATTCTCCGGGCCATCTGTTCCTCCTGAGGCAGCTTCAGGAAATGTACATCAATATCTTTCAAGAAACGGCTCGGGCTACTGAACTCCATCTTTCCATATTTAAACCGGCTCTTGGCAAAAGACAAATAGCAATGCTCCTCGGCACGTGTAATCGCCACATAAAACAAGCGGCGCTCCTCTTCCAATTCCTTATACGAATTGAGTGACAAAGCACTGGGAAACAAGTTCTCTTCCAACCCAACTACAAAAACGTTTTTAAACTCCAAGCCTTTAGCAGAGTGAATGGTCATCAAGGTTATCTTCTCAGCATCCTCTTCTTTCTCGTTATCCTGGTCTGTCAGCAGAGAAACCTCCGACAGGAAATCCGTCAACAGGATGTTCTCATTCCCTTCTTCTTCACGGATTGCACAAAAATCATGCATACCGTTTATCAGTTCTTCAATATTCTCCTGACGGCTCAGTTTTCCGGATCATTGCTCTGATAAATCTCATTCATAATGCCGGACTGACGAACAATCATTGCCCCCAATTCATATGCATTCTTTTTCGGGATCTCCACTATAAAACTTTTTACCAGTTCACGAAACCCCTGTAACTTGGTATGCATCCCCTTGTTAATATTCAAGCCGTATGCCAACGGCTCTTCCAAAACCATCCAAAGACTAACATGATGCTGTGCAGCCGCATCAATAACTTTGTTCAACGTAGTATCCCCGATTCCTCGCGCCGGATAATTCAATACCCGCTTAAAAGCCTCCTCATCATTCGGATTTACCGCCAGACGAAAGTAAGAAATAACGTCTTTAATCTCCTTGCGTTGATAAAAAGAAAGTCCTCCATAAATTTTATAAGGTAGGCTACGCTTCCGCAAAGCCTCCTCGAAAATACGGCTTTGAGCATTTGTACGGTATAAAATAGCAAAATCATTATAAGAATAATGTTCCCGTGAACGCAGTTTCACAATCTGGTTGGCAACAATCTCCCCTTCCTCCACATCACTGTAGGCATTGAAAACTCCGATAGGCTCCCCCTTCGCTTTTTCTGAAAATACCTCCTTCTTTATCTGCTCGCTATTTTTCTCTATCAGGCTGTTTGCCGCACACACAATGGTCTGGGTAGAACGATAGTTCTGCTCCAGTTTAAAAAGCTTGGCCCCCTTATACAGTTGAGTAAATTTCAATATATTGTCAATATTAGCCCCTCGGAAGGAATAAATACTCTGCGCATCATCCCCCACCACGCATACACGCTGATGCTCCTGGGTAAGCTGAAGCACAATGCTGTGTTGCGCAAAATTGGTGTCCTGATACTCATCCACCAGCACATAACGAAACTGCTCCGCATACTTACGGCAAATTTCAGGATGATCGCGGAATAACATATAAGTATAAAGCAGCAAATCATCAAAATCCATCGCATCGCTTTGACGGCAACGTTCCCAATATTGCCGGTAAATATCACGGGTGGCGGGTACTTTGGCATTCAAATCATACTGATAAAGCTCTGCGTTCGAAACATATGCATCAGGAAAAACCAAATGATTTTTCGCATTGCTGATACGCGCCTGTATCAACCCTGATTTATAGGTTTTATCATCCAATTGCATTTCTTTTACAATAGACTTGATCAAACTCTTCGAATCTGAAGAATCATAGATGGTAAAATTGGAGCTAAAGCCGATAACCTGTGCCTCACACCGCAGGATACGCGAAAAAATGGAATGGAACGTCCCCATCCATAAATAGCGTGCCTGATCGCCCACCTGACGGGCTATACGCTCTTTCATTTCGCGAGCAGCCTTATTGGTAAAAGTCAATGCCAAAATAGACCAAGGAGTATATCCCTGCTCCAGTAAATAAGCTATCTTATAAGTCAGCACGCGTGTTTTCCCCGAACCTGCTCCAGCTATCACCAAAGAGGGACCCTCGTTGTAAAGCACTGCATCGCGCTGGCTTTCATTCAATTCTTCTAAATAATTCGTCATAAATTTCACCTTTCGCCTGCAAAGATAGAGAAAGTTTGAGTTTATCAGAACAATTCCATGCCCAATAATGTTATTATGATAGAAGTTTAATTAAAACCTCGACTAAAAATGAATATATTATTAACCACTTTAATTTCATTAGTTATGACTTACGAAATGCCAAAACTCCCGTATGCAAATAACGGACTCGAACCTGTAATCAGTCAGGCTACTATAGACTACCATTATGGCAAGCACTTACAAACATATGTAAACAATTTGAACTCTTTAGTTCCAGGTACGGAATTTGAAGGAAAGTCCGTAGAGGAAATTGTTACATCAGCTCCCGACGGAGCGATATTCAATAACGCCGGACAAGTATTAAACCATACATTATATTTCCTTCAGTTCACCCCCAAACCCAGCAAGCATGAACCGTCCGGAAAACTAGCAGAAGCCATCAACCGAGACTTCGGAAGCTTTGAAAACTTCAAGAAAGAATTCAACACCGCTTCCACAGGACTGTTCGGTTCGGGCTGGGCTTGGCTTTCTGTAGACAAGCAGGGAAAACTACATATCACCAAAGAACCTAACGGAAGCAACCCGTGGCGTGCAGGACTGAAACCATTGCTGGGTTTCGATGTATGGGAACATGCTTACTATCTGGATTACCAGAACCGCCGTGCAGATCATGTGAACAAGTTATGGGAAATCATTGACTGGGATGTAGTAGAAAAACGTCTATAAAAGGACCCTTAACTATACATCATAATAAGGCTGCCTCGCCCCTATTCATTCAGGGAGCGGGGCAATCTGCTTTAAGATGCAAAGATACAGCAGATATACATTCATCCTTTTACAAGAATAAACAAGCACAATGCAAGATAATCATAAAAAAACATTCTTCCACAAAAAATAAAGCAGTCTGTTGTAGCATTATTCATTTCTTTCCCATATCTTTGCCATCGTAAAACAAAGGGGTGCCCCACGTAAACAGCGGACGGGCTGAGATTATACCCTGTGAACCTGATGCGGTTAGTACCGCCGAAGGGATTGTTACTTCTTACCTCATACCATCCGGTCAAAAAGCAACTCTTTGTATTTACAAGTAAATTCATAAACTGATATTATAGTATGAAACTGACAGTAAACAGCAAAGAAACCGAAGTAAAGGACGGATGCACCGTAGCCGAACTTCCACCTTTCTGACACTTCCTGAGAAAGGTATCGCCATAGCGGTAAACAACCGGATGGTCCCCCGTATAGAGTGGGAGAAATGTGTGTTACACCCCAATGACAGTCTGGTAGTCATTAAAGCTGCATGTGGAGGATAAGACCGTGGAACTTCAATTCATCACTCACTTCACCGACACATATTCCTATTATGATTCCGCACGCATGGCCTTGGAAGGCGGTTGCCGCTGGATCCAGCTACGTATGAAAGACACTTCCGTTGACGAAGTGGAACGGGAAGCCATACGTCTGCAAGGCTTATGCAAAGACTACGGAGCAACATTTATCATAGACGACCACGTGGAGTTGGTCAATAAAATTCATGCCGACGGAGTGCATTTGGGAAAAAAGGATATGCCCGTAGCCGAAGCACGGAAAATATTAGGAAAAGAATTCATCATCGGAGGCACCGCCAATACATTTGACGATGTAAAGATGCATTACGAAGCTGGAGCTGACTACATCGGCTGTGGCCCGTTCCGTTTTACTACCACAAAAAAGGCTCTCTCTCCAGTGCTGGGACTAGAAGGTTACCGTTCCATTATTCAGCAAATGAACGAGGCAGATATCCATCTGCCCATCGTCGCCATCGGGGGAATTACTTTGGAAGATATCCCTTCCATCATGGAAACGGGAATCACCGGCATTGCTTTGAGCGGAACCATACTCCGGGCGAAAGACCCGGTAGCGGAAACTAAACGAATCATGAATTTATAATAAAATCACAAAATACAATGAAGAAACTGATTATAGCTGAAAAAGAATTTAATTCCCGTTTATTTCTGGGAACCGGTAAATTCAATTCAAACACCGTAATGGAAGAAGCCATTCTGGCATCAGGATGTGAAATGGTAACCGTAGCCATGAAACGCATTGAATTGGACGATAAGGAAGATGATATGCTGAAACATATCATTCACCCTCACATACAGCTATTGCCCAATACCTCCGGTGTGCGCACAGCCGAAGAAGCCGTCTTTGCCGCACAAATGGCCCGCGAGGCTTTTGGCACCAACTGGCTGAAACTGGAAATCCATCCCGATCCGCGCTACTTGTTGCCGGATTCTACCGAAACATTGAAAGCAACCGAGGAACTAGTCAAACTAGGTTTCGTCGTATTGCCCTATTGTCAGGCAGATCCTACATTGTGCAAACGGCTGGAAGAGGTAGGAGCAGCAACTGTCATGCCGCTTGCCGCCCCCATCGGGACAAACAAAGGCTTGCAGACACGTGACTTCCTGCGCATCATTATCGAACAAGCTTCCGTTCCTGTGGTAGTGGACGCCGGAATAGGTGCCCCCAGCCATGCTGCCGAAGCGATGGAAATGGGCGCGGACGCCTGTCTGGTCAATACAGCCATCGCAGTAGCCGGTCAGCCGGTAGTCATGGCAACAGCCTTCAAGGAAGCTGTCATTGCCGGACGCCGCGCTTATGAAGCAGGCTTAGGAGCAGTAGGACAGAACTTGATCGCATCTGCTCATCCCCTTTAACTTCATTCTTAGATTAAACAGAAATATGATGGACAAAAAGCAAGATCAAAAAGCATACGCTCATGCCGAAAAGGCATATATGCAAGGAACCCTGTTTTCATACATCAAAGTAGGAATGCAGAAAGTAAACCTGACTCCTACTGTGAATATAGTGAACGGTGAAAAAGTAACAACGCCCAATGCTCCCGTTTATATTTATGACACCAGCGGCCCATTCAGTGACCCCAATATGGAAATCGATCTGAAAAAAGGACTTCCCCGTATGCGCGAAAGCTGGATTACCGGACGGGGAGACGTAGAACAACTGCCCTCCATCACTTCAGAATACGGAAAGATGCGCCGCGACGATAAAAGTCTGGACCACCTGCGCTTTGAACACATCGCCCTGCCCTATCGTGCCAAAGCTGGAAAGGCCATCACACAAATGGCATACGCCAAAGCCGGCATCGTTACACCGGAAATGGAATATGTAGCCATCCGTGAAAACATGAATTGCCGGGAACTGGGCATCGACACCTTTATCACCCCTGAATTCGTACGTGATGAAATAGCCGCAGGGCGTGCCGTACTTCCCGCCAATATCAACCACCCCGAAAGCGAGCCTATGATTATCGGCAGGAACTTTTTAGTGAAGATCAACACGAACATCGGAAACTCCGCCACCACTTCCTCCATTGACGAAGAGGTGGAAAAAGCCGTGTGGAGCTGCAAATGGGGAGGTGACACCCTGATGGATCTCTCGACCGGCGATAACATTCACGAAACACGCGAATGGATTGTCCGCAACTGTCCTGTCCCCGTAGGTACCGTACCTATCTATCAGGCATTAGAGAAAGTAAACGGTAAAGTAGAGGATCTGAATTGGGAGATTTATAAAGATACATTAATCGAACAATGCGAACAAGGAGTGGATTACTTTACCATCCATGCCGGAATACGCCGCCAAAATGTACATCTGGCTGACAAACGTTTGTGCGGCATCGTAAGCCGCGGAGGCAGCATCATGAGCAAGTGGTGTCTGGTACATGACAAGGAAAGTTTCTTATATGAGCATTTTGACGACATCTGTGATATTCTGGCACAATACGATGTAGCCGTATCCTTGGGTGACGGACTTCGTCCGGGCTGTATCGCTGATGCCAATGACGAGGCACAGTTTGCCGAACTAGATACCATGGGTGAACTTGTACTCCGCGCATGGGACAAAAACGTACAGGCATTCATTGAGGGACCGGGACATGTACCTTTGCATAAAATCAAAGAAAACATGGAACGCCAGATCTCTCACTGCCACAATGCACCGTTCTACACCCTCGGTCCGCTGGTAACGGACATCGCTCCGGGATATGACCATATCACTTCGGCCATCGGTGCCGCACAAATCGGCTGGCTGGGCACTGCTATGCTATGCTATGTCACCCCGAAAGAACATTTGGGATTGCCCAACAAAGAAGATGTACGCGTTGGTGTCATCACTTACAAGATTGCCGCCCATGCAGCCGATCTGGCGAAAGGGCATCCGGGCGCACAGATCCGTGACAATGCTTTAAGCAAGGCACGTTACGAATTCCGTTGGCGCGACCAGTTCCATCTGAGTCTGGATCCCGACCGCGCTTTGGAATACTTCAATGAAGGCCGCCATACGGACGGTGAGTACTGTACCATGTGCGGCCCCAACTTCTGCGCCATGAAACTGAGCCGCGACTTGAAGAACGTGGGTAATTAAACAGCTGACTTTGTGAAAACTATGGAAGATTTCAAGAAAGCACTTGAAGGAACTTTAGGAAGAAAACACATAGACAACATAGTGGATCAAGTAGCCGGCTCCCCCGACCGCTTTGATGCTCTTTATACTCTGACACAGCATGAAGAAACAAAGATAGCTTGGCATGCCACTTGGGCTTGTGAAAAACTGAGCATCCTCCTCCCTTCCCTATTGATGGATAAAAGGAGGAACTGATGCTGCGGGTCATGCAATGCCCCCATGACGGAACAAGACGTCTGCTACTGAATATCCTTCATCATCTTCCTGTCCCAAAGCCTGTCAACGCAGCTTTCTTTGATTTCTGCCTTCAAGGCATGCTGTCTTCTGCCGAAAGCGCATCCGGACAAGCTGTCTGCATGAAACTTGCCTACGACATCTGCCTGGAAGAACCGGAACTGACAGGAGAACTGAAAGCATACTTGGAAAATATGGAACCGGAATACTATACGGTCGCCGTGCAATGTGCCCGCAACAACATCCTAAAAAAAATAAGGAAATGAAGATATTGATACTCAACGGAAGCCCACGTAACCAAGGACTTATCAGCCAAATGCTGGACATCATGACCGAAGAAGCCCGCATACGTGGCGCCGAAGTGGAAGTAATACCCATCCGTAAATTGCAGGTGCACCCCTGTACAGGATGCATGGCTTGCCGCAGCCGACAGACCTGTGTCCTACCCGAAGACGACGCGCAGCACACGCTTCAAAAGATACAATGGGCAGACGTGCTGATCGTTGGCTCACCTTGCTATTGGGGAAATATGAACGGACATATGAAAGTAGTGTTCGACCGCATCGTGTACGGCATGATGGGAGAAAGTCCGAAAGGGCTCCCTCAAGCGTTGCATAAAGGCAAGAAAGCAGTCATCGTAAGCACCTGCTCCACCCCATGGCCATTCAATATCTGGTTTAACCAGACACGCGGCGTAGTAAAAGCGTTGCGCGAAATTCTGAAGTGGAGCGGATTCTCTATCAAAGGCGTTATCCAGAAGGGAGGAACAAAACAACATCCCGAACTGACGGAAAACGACAAAAAGAAATGTAGAAAAATAATAAGGAAATTATAGCTTGAAGCCTGATAAAATGCCGGAAAGGCTTAAACAGACTTTTATAAAAGCAAAATCATCTTATGAACAATAACAAGAAAAAATAACAATCATGTTTTCAGAAGAACTTGAAAAAATAGATTGGGAAAAGATCACCAAAGCCATCTACTCCAAAACCGAACATGACGTGCTCCGCGCCCTTGGTAAGGAACATTGCGATGTGGACGACTTTATGGCACTCATCTCCCCCGCAGCAGCAAAATACCTAGAGCCGATGGCGCAACTAAGCAAAAGATATACCGAAGAACGTTTCGGCAAAACCATTTCCATGTTTATACCGCTGTATATAACAAACTCCTGCACCAATTCTTGCGTGTATTGTGGTTTTCATATCAGCAACCCGATGGCTCGTACCATCCTCACCCCCGAACAGATTGAAGATGAATACAAAGCCATCAAAAGACTTGGTCCTTTTGAAAACCTATTACTAGTGACCGGAGAAAATCCGGCAAAAGCCGGAGTCCCTTATCTGGCCAAAGCCTTGGACATCGCCAAAAAATATTTCAGCAATTTGAAAATAGAGGTAATGCCCCTCAAAGCCGAAGAATATGCCGAACTGAAAGAACACGGACTAAATGGAGTCATTTGCTTTCAGGAACTTACAACAAAGCCCGTTATAATATATACCACCCACGCGGAATGAAATCCAAATTCGAGTGGCGGGTAAACAGCTTCGACCGTATGGGACAGGCAGGAGTCCACTCCATAGGCATGGGGGTACTCATCGGATTGGAAGAATGGCGCACCGATGTGACCATGATGGCTTATCACTTGCGTTATCTTCAGAAAAAGTATTGGAAAACCAAATACAGTGTAAACTTCCCTCGTATGCGTCCGGCAGAAAACGGTGGTTTCCAGCCGAATGTCATCATGAATGACCGTGAATTGGCGCAGCTCACTTTTGCCATGCGCATCTTCGACCACGATGTGGACATCTCCTACTCCACCCGTGAGCCGGCACAAATCCGCGACAACATGGCAAGACTCGGAGTGACTACCATGAGCGCTGAAAGCAAAACCGAACCGGAGGATACTATACCTATCCGCAAGCTTTGGAACAATTCCATGTAAGCGATGAACGTACAGCTATGGAAGTGGAAAACGCACTGAAATCATTAGGAAGGGAACCGGTATGGAAAGACTGGGATGTTTCTTTTGACAAGTTCACACCAATGCGATAGATATTACCCATATTTTTAAAGGAATGGGGCTGTATCAATGATACAAAGCCCCTTTTTCAACTTAACAACAAAGAAAGTGGAAAGATATAACCGTCAAATCATTCTCCTGAATTGGGAGAAAAAGGACAACAACGGCTTCAACAAGCCAAAGTACTTATAGTCGGTGTAGGCGGTCTGGGATCTCCTGTTGCCTTGTACTTGACAGGAGCCGGAGTAGGTACCATTGGATTAGTAGACGATGATATGGTAAGTGTCAGCAACTTGCAACGTCAAGTACTTTATAGTGAAGCCGAGGTAGGTATGCCCAAAGCCATCCAAGCCAAGAAACGTCTCGAAGCCCTGAACCATGATGTGCAAATCAATGCCTATCCCACAAGACTGACTAAAGAGAATGCGGATGAAATCATCCGCACCTACGATATCATTATAGACGGATGTGATAATTTCGCTACCCGCTACCTCATTAATGACATCTGTGTGAAATGGGGAAAAGTCTATGTATATGGCGCCATCCGCGCTTCGAAGGTCAAGTATCCGTCTTCAATTACCGGGGAGGTCCCGATTACCGCCACTTTTTCCCCGATGAAGCAGAAATGCTGTCCATGCCTCATCCACCCAAAGGAGTATTGGGTGTAACCCCTGGCATGATAGGTTGCGCCGAAGCCGCTGAAGTGTTGAAGATTATAGGTGAATATGGCGAAGTGCTAAGCGGCAAATTATGGACGATTAACGTGAAAACGATGGAAACCCATCTCATTTCTTTTTAGAGGAATCGAACCGGCCCTATTCAAAAGACATTTAATTCCTCAATTATGTGCCAACAGCCGAGGCATGACGACATCCGTCGCCCGGCTCCGACTGGCACATAAATAGTTTGACTTTATCCTATAATATGTGGTACAAACTCGGACAAGTTATCCGTAACCTCCATACGATTTTCGCGAATACCGATGCCCACAGCCTCTCCTCCTATAATCCAAGAGCCAATAACTGGATATCTGCCACTGTACACTGTCGGTTCCACATACTCCTGATATACATAAGCTCCAGTGTTATAATCACCCTCCGTTTCAGCTATACGTACATGTTCCTCCCAATTCCGGATATCAACAACGCTTACATTATGACCTTCACGAGAGAAGACCGGTTTTTTACAAAACAAACCCGACCGAGGGCGCGACAAATAACAAGGAAGCACATAAGGAGAATCCGGAAACAACTCGTACAATGTGGCAAGGATCGCTTTATTGGACATCACCAATTTCCATATCGCTCCAACCATTCCATTTCCGCCAGACATCCGTCAGGACTTTCGTCCACCATCCACTCCCACGGATAAAGTTTAAAGCACCGGTTCACTAGTTCACCTGCCGGATCAAAAAATCGTCCATTCTGCAAATCCAGCGCCTGCATATCTAATACTCGGGTAGAAAACCCAGCCTCCATCGCCGTACTTGCCAGATATTGCAACGTTCCTGTATCTTCATTATTCTCTAATGCACCGGCAAAATAAATCTCTCCTTTTTTGGGGAAAATATCTTTCCATGACTGCACCAATCCTTCATGAATGCCATTAAACTGGTCGCATTCCGGAAAAACATCTTCTTTCCATTGCCATTGGATAACAGATGCCTCAAGCAAAGAAGTCGGTGTATCAGCATTGAACTCCAATATTTTCGGAGTACCATCCTTGGCTAATATAAAATCAAAACGACCATACAGACTTAACTCATCCGCATCCCAAGAAGCACGAATACGCTCACCAATCTCCTTCGGAATATTCAACGCACGCTCCATAAATTCCGGGTTATCCTCAATAATGAATTGGGCAGCCTCACAATACAGGTGGTACGCCTCATTGGTCGCTTCCTCCAAACAAGCTGTTTCTTCAGCCGTAAAATGATAATATGCTTCCTCGCGCCAATAATCACCATGAAAATCAAACCCCAGCGCTTCTATTTTCTCACGGTAATCCAGACGTGGCGTAACTGGTATTCTTTTCATATCCGCTTCCTGTTAACTATGAACACCGGATGAACGGCGTGTTTTCCCAAAAACACTTCCGCTCGATTTTGATTTTGCAGACGATTTTGACCCCACATTCACTTTTGAAGGAGCATCCACTTTCGTTCCGTTAGCATCTGTCCACGAATCAGATTTGGGATAATAATAATGTGTGGTAGAAAGTCCGTTGGCCATAGACGGCATTAATGCCCAACGCATCAGCATAGCGTTGTAAATCCAACTGTTTCCCTGATGATCACGGTACTCTTCTTGATCTTTAGGATTCTCAGGCAATTCCGTTTTTTGCGTACATCCGGCAAGCGCCATCAAGCAAAATGCAGCTGCAAGAAATTGTTTTTTATTCATAATTCTATCTATTCGTCTTGTTTATTAGCGCAAAAGTAAATAAAAAACGCCTATTTCATGCAGGTACGCACACATTATTTAAAACTTTTCCATCGCATGAATTACATTTTCAGGGAAAGTATCCTATTGATTTACAGGCTTATCAAAAATAAATCTATAAATCCACTAGGATTATTACAAATAGGTTGCTATCTTTGCTTAGCAATTAGTCATAAGGTATGAAGTTAATTCTAATAACACCCCCCACTTATTTTGTGGAGGAAGATAAAATAATTACAGCTCTTTTCGAGGAGGGGCTAGATACACTCCATCTGCGAAAGCCCGGTACGGCACCTATGTTTGCAGAACGTCTGCTAACCCTTATCCCCGAACAATATCACAAACGCATCGTGGTTCACGGACATTTTTATCTGAAAGAGGAATACAAACTGAAAGGAATTCACCTGAACGGCCGTAATCCGAATCTGCCGGAAGGATACAAAGGACATGTCAGTTGTTCCTGCCATTCGCTAGACGAAGTTAAAGAGCACAAATCTGGTTGCGATTATGTATTTCTGAGTCCGGTATTCAATAGTATATCCAAGTTGAATTATAACTCGGCATACACCGCCGAAGAACTCCGTGCCGCCGCCAAAGCGAGCATTATCGACAAGAAAGTCATAGCTTTGGGAGGCATTGACGAAGAAAACTTGCTGGAGGTAAAGGACTTTGGTTTCGGAGGAGCCGCCATATTGGGCGCCCTTTGGAATAAATTCGATGCATGTACTGACCGCGATTACCGATGCGTGATAGAACATTTCCGGAAATTAAGAGATTTAGCAGACTGATTTATCAAAAAAATTTAGAATAGAAGTCTAAAAAAACGAAGAATATGCTTCACACCAAACATGTTACAATAATGAGAAGTTATTTTTAAATTTCTATTTTTAATTTCTAATTATAATACGTACCTTTGCACGCAAATTAACAAATAGGTAATATCTATTACAAAAATGAGCAAAACATCACCTTTTATGGTATTCTCAGGAACAAATTCGAGATACCTTGCAGAAAAGATTTGCAACAGCCTCGGTTGCGAATTAGGAAACATGAACATCATGCATTTTGCTGATGGTGAATTCGCTGTTTCTTATGAAGAATCAATTAGAGGCGCACATGTTTTTCTGGTTCAATCTACCTTTCCTAACTCTGACAACTTAATGGAACTGCTGCTAATGATTGATGCAGCTAAAAGAGCCTCCGCAAAGAGTATTGTAGCCGTTATCCCCTACTTTGGATGGGCACGTCAGGACAGAAAAGACAAACCTCGTGTTTCCATCGGTGCTAAACTGGTAGCCGATCTTCTGAGCGTGGCAGGCATTGATCGTTTGATCACAATGGATTTACATGCCGATCAGATTCAAGGATTTTTTGATGTACCGGTAGACCATCTCTACGCTTCTGGCGTATTCCTACCTTACATTGAATCATTGCAACTGGAAGACTTGGTAATCGCAACTCCGGACGTGGGTGGTTCAAAACGCGCCAGCACTTATTCAAATATTTGGGTGTACCTTGGTGCTTTGCAACAAGACGCGCCTGAAAGCCAATGAAGTGGCCACCATGCAAATTATCGGTGATGTAAAAAATAAAAATGTCATCTTAATTGACGATATGGTAGATACAGCAGGTACTATTACCAAAGCTGCCGATATTATGAAAGAAGCGGGAGCCATTTCCGTCCGCGCAATCGCTTCTCACTGTGTAATGTCAGGTCCTGCATCTGAACGCGTTCAGAACTCCGGCCTAGAAGAAATGGTATTTACCGATAGTATTCCTTATGCTAACCGTTGTTCTAAAGTGAAGCAACTGACCATTGCCGATATGTTTGCTGAAACAATCCGCCGCGTGATGAATAATGAGTCTATCTCTTCACAATACATCATTTAATCTTTATATGATTATAGAAATAAAAGTCCGGACTTTCCCAAGTTCGGACTTTTATTTTAATTTTACCTAAAGATTGGATTCCCTAAATCGTTTTATCAGCAAGACTAAATGTTTTCCTTTAGATTAAGTCATTTCTTTCTCCGGTGATTCCTGCGACGACGTTGCACCTTTTCATGCTGATAACGCTGAAGCTTTCTATACACGGTGAATACCACCATAATCCCGGCAAATACCAGAATCACAATAACCACGCCTACCCCCAAATTATCCCCCTTTACACGCGACCACATCTCCAAGACCAATTCGGTCTTGTCACAGGAGTCACGAATCATGGCACAACGCTCCACCACTGTACGGTCAGGATACTGCACTTTATCTATTTGTATACTATCGGCAGCAGGACCGAAAAAATAACTTAAATCTGCAAAGTAAGATAAGGTAGTATCTATCTTTGCCTCCAAAATCTCGGGAGTCGCGACGGCACTCACATAACCACAGGCGTCCATATTACGTAAAGCCACATCAGGACGGCATAAATAATTAATAAAATAACTGGCAGCCTTTTTATTTCTAGCATACTTAGGGATCACCCATCCGTCATACCACACATTACTTCCCTCTGCCGGCACTTCATAGTCCAGATGGATGCCCACTCCTTCAGCCTCTTCTATCGCCCATACCGCATCCCCGCTCCAGGTCATGTTCAGCCATGCTTTACCTTTAGTCATCATTTCCTTACCAAAATCGGCTTCCCAACCTGCTATCAAGGGTTTCATTGCTTTCAGATACTTCTCAACAGTATCGATGGACGCTTGCGAATAGTTGTTCATCAACTCCTCTACCGTAACCTTACTTTTTTTCAAATCCCCAGCATTGGCATAAATCAATGCGGTACCATATGCATCACGATAACTTTCCTTCATCAGAATCTTGTTCTTATATTTCAGATTCCAAAGACTGGCCCAAGTCCTGGCATCTTCCGCCGGAACATGATCGGTATTAAAAAGGATACCTGCTGTTCCCCACATATAACCGATGGCATAATCTGAAGCACGATGCCCCGACCGACTCAATTTATCCAATTGTTCGCGGATATAAGGAGATTCATTATGTAGATAATTGGGAGTCTTTCCAAAAACAGTATCAATGGGAAGCAATAAACCTTTCCTCAGCATACGCTCTATGATATACTCCGAAGGACAAACTACATCAAAATCTTCATGTCCGCGTTCTATCTTGGTCAACATGATTTCATTGATGTCAAAAGTCTGATAGACAATCCGTATATCTTCCCCCGTCTGTTCTTTGTACCACCGGGGAAATTCCGCCAACACATCCTCATCAATGTAGTCGGCCCAATTATATATTTCAGTACATTTTCACGAGGCTCTGTGTTATAACATCCGTTAAAGAAAATAACGCACACACACAACACCATCAGCCATTTATTTATTTTCCTCATTTTTTATACCTCCTTTTTCTTGCTTGCATGGCGATTGATGATAACCAACAATACCAGCACCAATACGAATATAATGGTAGAAAGCGGACGAAGTTCAGGAGTCAGCCCTCCTTTTCGTGCATCCGCATAAATATAGGTGGAAAGAGTTTCAAGCCCTTCGTTACCAATAGTAAATACAGTCACGGCAAAATCGTCAATGGACAAAGTCACCGCCAGCATAAAACCAGAAATCATTCCCGGAAGAATCTCAGGAACAATCACCTTGCGGAGTGCCTGCATAGGGGTAGCCCCCAAATCAAGCGCCGCCTCATAAATATTCGGATTCATCTGTTTCAAACGCGGCAACACACTTAACACCACATATGGAGTACAGAATGTGATATGTGCAAGAACCACAGTGGTATATCCTTGTGGAATACCCAAAGATACGAACAGCAAGAATAAAGATATACCAATAATAATATCTCCATTCAAGATAGGAATGTTATTGACAAAACTGATTGCTTTACGAGCACGGGTACGAAGATTGAATATACCGATTGCCGTAATACTGCCCAGCAAAGTAGATACGGTAGCTGCAATCAAGGCAATGCTCAGGGTGTTGACCAAGGCATTTGTCAATGAATGATGTGTACCCGCAACAAACAGGGATGAATAGAGTTTGGTGGAAAACCCAGTCCAGTTGCCCAGCACCTTTGCTTCGGTAAACGAATAGATCATAATGATAAAAATAGGTGCATAAAGCAATAGCAGAAGCAGCCACAAATATCCCTGACACAAAATTTTCTTTACCATAGCCCACCTCCTTCGTTATGATCCTTATCATCTGAAGCGAGCAAGGTTGTCGCACCAATAAGGAACAGCATAATCAACGACAAGGCCGCCCCATAATTCCACATACTATTATTAATATTTTCCTGGATAGTAGTACCAAACAGTTTAATATTATTCATTGTCAATAATTCGGCAATGGCAAATGTGGAGATAGTAGGCATGAACACCATTAATATACCACTCACAATACCCGGCATGGACAGGGGTAGCACAGCCTTGAAAAACACTTGCATAGGATTGGCGCCCAAATCTTGTGCCGCTTCCACATAACTTTTATCCAATTTCTGCAAAGTGTTGTAAATAGGATAAATCATAAAAGGCAGAAAATTATATACCATACCGAATATCAAAGCCCCCTCTCCTAAAGGTACGTTCATAAAGTCGAATAATGCTACCGTAGCCAGTGTACGTATTAAAATATTCACCCACATGGCAGAATAAACAATACCACCACCGTCGATGCATATTTCATCCGCGTCTGTGTCAGAATATAGGCAGCAGGATATCCCAATAAGATACATACCACTGTTGTGATAATGGCCACGCCAATAGAATAAACAAATGTGTTGATTGCCTCGGGATGAGCGAAGAATTTGGCAAAATTTCCCAAAGTGAAATAACCCGCATCATCCATAAATGCATAAACCACTATTAAAAGTAGCGGAAGAATAACAAATACCGCCGAAAATATCACGTAAGGAATAGTCCAGCTTTTACGTGAAGACAAGAAAAATCGTATCGTTCTGAGCACCTCTTTTCTTTATTATGATTCTACAACCTGAGTTACTTTTATACTTTCGGGAAGGATGCTGATACCTACATGATCACCATTATCCCATACATCATTGGTATCAACAAAAATATCCTCCCCCCAGTCCGATGACACGGTGAGGTGATAATGGTCTCCCTTATATAGGATAAAACGTACATCCCCGGTTAAAGTTCCATCCTCTTCATTATCCTGCAAAATGATATCCTTGAAATCTACCTGTACTTTCACTTTGGCCCCCGGCTCAATGTCAGCCACTGGCAGACACTCAAACGTACATCCCAGAAATTCCACATGCGTTCCGTCTGCCAGTTCTCCTTCAAACGTATTGCATACACGTTCTTTTTTCATAATATGGATATCAAAAGGTTTTATCAACAAACCTACCTGCTCACCCACAGCAAAATGATGATAATCCTGTACAATAAATTCATAACCATTGGCCTCGACCACCATTTCATAATGCACACCTTTAAAGATGGATGAGGTTACGATACCGGAAATCTGTGAAGCATCCGAATCTGGAAAAATATACCAATCTTCAGGACGTACCACAACATCTACCGGCATATTTTCACCGAAACCTTCATCCACACATTCAAACTCCACTCCTGCAAAACGCACAAGCTTGTCCTGTATCATTGTTCCATTCAAAATATTGCTCTCACCTATAAAATCGGCTACAAACGAATTGATGGGTTCGTTATAAATATCCACCGGTGTTCCGATCTGCTGTATTTTTCCTTCACTCATTACAACAATTGTGTCGCTCAATGTCAAAGCTTCCTCTTGGTCATGCGTCACATAAACAAAGGTGATGCCCAATGTCTTATGCATCTCTTTTAATTCCATCTGCATATCTTTACGCATTTTCAAGTCCAAAGCAGCCAAAGGCTCATCCAGCAACAACACCTCCGGCTCATTGACGATAGCACGGGCTATGGCTACACGCTGTTGCTGCCCGCCTGACAAAGAATTCACATCCCGATACTCATAGTCTGTCATTCCTACCATACGAAGAGCTGCCTTTACTTTCTTCTCGATAGTCTGCTTGGGAATCTTTTTCAATTTCAATCCGAAGGCAATATTATCGAACACATTCAAATGAGGAAACAAAGCATACTTCTGAAACACGGTATTTACCGGGCGCTTATGCGGAGGTGTCTGCGTGATCTCTTTTCCAGCTATCTTTATCTCGCCTTCCGAAGCAGTCTGGAAACCGGCAATCAAACGTAAAAGAGTAGTCTTTCCGCAGCCGGAGGGACCCAACACGGTTACAAACTCACCTTTTTTTACATATAAATTAATGTTATCCAAGACCATTTTATCACCAAAAACTTGGAAACACCTTTTACCTCAATTATATAATTAGATTGTTGCATACTCATTTTGTAATTGAGTTGCAAAAATACGGTATTTTTCAAGAATGGAGGATATAAATAAAGTAATATTTATTCATCCGACTAATAATTTTCCATTGCGCGTACTATTTCTCTTCTTTCAGCAAAGTGAATGATGGGCTTTTGAGGAATTGTAAACCAAAAAGTGGAACCTTCTCCCTGCTCGAATTCAACACCGATCCGCCCCCCCCCATAAGTCGCTCGGTACGAATCACGCACTCTTCCATACCGGGCACAAACCTGATCTCCACCTCCGGATTATTTTTGTTTCGTAATTGAAATACCTTCTCCAAATCGTATATCATTGCATTAATATTCACATCACTCCATACAAACTTCAATGTGCCCGATTCTATTTTCGAAAGATCCAGAATATCACCGATCAATTGTAACAGTAAAGGTACTATTCTGCTCTATAATCTACTTAAAGCTATCAAAATCATCCTTATTGTCAGCATTTATCAGCAAATTAGAGAAACCGACTATCGCATTCAAAGGAGTACGTATCTCATGACTCATGTTCGTAAGAAAAGCAGACTTCAACCGATCGGAACTTTCTGCACTTTCTTTAGCGATGCGCAAAGCTTCTTCCGTCCGTTTTTGTACGTCAATGTCCACATTCACTCCTGCCAGAACAATATTTCTGTTCTCCAGATCAAAAACTTGCTGAATTAAATATTGCTTCACCCAACGATATTCTCCATCTGTCATAATACGAATAACGGCTCCATTCTCTCATAACCGGCTTTTTCTATATATTCAAGGAAAAATTTCCGGTCATCAGGATGGGCATGTTCCAAATTAGAAAAAATCCGGGGCATGTCTATTTCTTCCTTTATCCCCAAATTCTTTAAATACTCCGGTGTCACCAATTGCTCGCTCTTGGACAAATTAAGAGAGCAAAAGCCTATCTTGGAAATAGAAGAAGCATAAGTAATTATCTCACGGAACATATTATTCTGACAGAGTGCTTTATGAATAAGCGTATTCTCTACCCAAATAATTAAAATATTCTCCACTTCTCCTCCGGCATTCCACATGTAATTCACAATAAAACGAAAATAGTGCACATCCTTATGACAGCTCCTTACATAATACTTATTTATTTTTTCATAATCATACTTCACTTCCTCCGATACGGGAACACCCGCTTTCATTATCTCTTTAAATTCTGGGTTTATGCATGGATTGGTGTAAATATTAAGCTGATTCACAGCCTCGTTTTTAGAGGTGGTACCCATATATCTCACATAAGTATCATTCACTTCCACCAACTTGCCATCTTTGTCGCAAATAGCACACCCAACGGTCACATTATCAAAAAAACAAAGAAATTTCTCATTACTATGTTGCAAAGATGACTTCAACACACGCTCCTTACTGATATCATGCACTGTTAAAATAACATAATATTTATTCTCCAGCAATAAATAGCGCCCGGAAATAACCATATTATAAACACCCGACGGCCGAGAAACAATTATCCATCACGACCTCCAAATTACTAAAAGAAGAATGGGTATTGAACAATTCCTTTATTTTATACCGGACAGGACAGCCCCTACACCGTTCATGCTTATTACAATTTTCCTGCTCTCTGGCATATCAGCATTGTAAAATCTCACCAAAACAAGTTCTGTCTTTATTGACAGGTTGCTTATACAGAGTACAATAATTTGTTTTCACTACATGAGAAGTCTGGTCTATCAAAAAAAATAAACTCATGTGCATTATTCCATATCGCGTCATGAAATTGTTCTACTGTCTTTATTTTACAATCAAAAAACTTTCCTTTTGCAATTACTTTGATTAATGCAAGAGAGAGTAATATTATCAGGATGATAGTCACTAATAACATTGGTCTAATAGGATTATACTTTTTATTCCATAGATTTGTGCAAAAAAACCAAAGGAATTAAATAAATGCCCATAAAATTCAAAAAAAGCAAAGCTAAACTATAGATTCCTAATTTCATTCTGAAAATAAAAACCTTTTTTCCGCAAACATATTAATTAAGTAGTTATCTTTGCGTGCAAATTATAATCATATTAAAATGAAAAAATTAGTTTATTTATTGGCTGCAGGAAGCATGGCTTTCGTTGCATGTCAGAATTCGCCTTCCTATAAGGTTACAGGTTCAGTAGAAGACATCACTGATGGCGACACAATCTATTTACAGGAATACGCAGGAGGGGATCTTGTAAAACTCGATTCCGCTATTGTCAAAAGCGGAACTTTCGTATTCACCGGAAAACAAGATACGGCTGTAAACCGCTACATCACTTATATGAAAGGAAACAAGCGTTACTTTACTGATCTTTTTCTTGAAAATGGGAATATTAATGTAACCTTAGGTAAGGAAAGCAAAGTTTCAGGTACTCCTAATAATGACGCTTACCAAAAATTCAAAGATGGTTTCATGGCTTTAAGCAAGGAAATGAATGAAATGTACCAAAAGGCTCAAAGCGACACTAGCTTGACAGAAGAGCAGGTAGAAGCTATCATGGCTGAGATTGAAAAGAAAGACAGTGTAGGCATGGATATGGTTTATCAAACAATTGAAGCCAATATCACCAATCCGGTCGGTGTATATCTGCTTCCTTCCTATGCAGGCGCATTCGAACTTGACAAACAAAAAGCGTTGGTAGAGAAAATTCCTGCCGCATTAGTTAATGAACGTATCAACAAGTTGAAAGCCCACATTGAAACTTCAAAGAAAACGGCTGTAGGTCAGAAATACATTGATTTCTCTATGCAGATCCTGAAGGTGAAACTGTAAGCCTGTCTGATTTCGTCAGCAAAAATAAATATACTTTGATTGACTTTTGGGCTAGCTGGTGCGGACTTGCCGTAAAGAAATGCCTAATGTTGTAGAAGCATACAAGGCTTTCAAAGATAAAGGCTTCGGGATTGTAGGTGTTTCTTTGGACGAAAATGCAGACAAGTGGAAAGAGGCTATCACTGCCCTAAATATTACATGGCCACAAATGTCTGACTTACAAGGTTGGAACAATGCAGGTGCAAAACTTTATGGCGTCAATTCAATTCCTGCTACTGTATTGGTTGATCAGGAGGGTACCATTGTAGCACGTAATCTCCGCGGCGATGCCATCAAGTCCAAGCTGAACGAACTGTTGAAATAAAACAACTGCAAAAATAGTTCACAAAGTAAAATACCGATGTCTAGAAAGGCATCGGTATTTTTATACTCGTCCTGTCACCCTTCCCAATAATACGCACTTTCCATAGCAATCTCGGCTTAGACAAAAACTAGAATGATAATATCAATAGAACTTTGGGCGAACAGACTAATAAAAAAGAACTGCTTCCTCTCTTTTCCAAGGAAACAGTTCTTTAAATAGAAATATTATCTTAATTCAATGATTAATTAAACCAACGAACATAACAGAAGTCCTGACGATGAGGCAAATCAACATTCTTCGGGAACATACGGTATGCCACCTTGAAGCTACCTGAGTTAGACAAACTGTGTTTAACCTGGAATGTATACAAGTTACCTTCTTTCTTAATTACTTCCATTGGTTCTACAGAATAGATATGCTCCTTACCTTCCGCATTGGTGAAAGTGGTAACCAGTTCAATACCTACTGCATCATCCAATCCCTTTTCATCTATAACATAAGTAATGATATATTCTTTTCCGCTTTCAATATTACCGCTAGCTAGCTCTTCTGTCTTTTCACATGAAACGATTTCAATGGAATCCCAAAGTTCTGCAACTCGTTCTTTCCAAGCAGCCAGTTCTTTAGCCTTTGCATAATCATTGGCTACCAATTCTTTAAAACGTTTTGCTTCTTTAGTATAGAACTTAGCATAATAATCGTCTAACTGACGTTTCATTGTATAATGAGGAGCCACTTGAGCAATAGAGTTCTTGATAGTCTTCACCCAACCCTCAGAATATCCCTTACGGTTACGTGCATAATACAACGGAAGAATCTCATTTTCCAAAATACTGTAAATAGTTGCAGCATCCAATTGATCTTGATGATCTTGATTCTGATAAGTACGTTTTTCAGTTAACGCCCATCCTGCTCCTTCACGGTAACCTTCCAGCCACCAACCGTCAAGCACAGAGAAATTAACAACACCATTCATTAAAGCCTTCTCGCCTGATGTTCCGGAAGCTTCCAAAGGACGGGTAGGAGTATTCATCCAAATATCAACACCTGAAACCAAACGACGTGCCAACTGCATATCATAATTTTCCAAGAAGATGATTTTGCCCAAGAACTCCGGACGACGGGAAATTTCCACAATCTTCTTGATCAACCCTTGACCTGCACCATCATGTGGATGAGCCTTACCTGCAAATAAGAACTGTACCGGATAATCAGGATTATTCACAATCTTAGACAAACGTTCCAAATCAGTAAACAGCAGATGTGCACGTTTGTAAGTAGCAAAACGACGGGCAAAACCAATCAACAAGGCATTTGGATTAATCTTTTCCATCAGAGAAACAATGCGTGAAGGATCACCTTGATTCTTCAACCAGCTTTCACTGAACTGCTTACGAATATGGTCAACCAATTTGTGCTTCAAAGCCATACGGGTTTCCCAAATTTCTTCATCGGCTACATTATAAATAGCTTCCCAAATTTTCTCATTAGATTGATCTTCCAGGAAGTTAGGAGCAAAATGCTTAGCATATAGTTTCTTCCATTCAGTAGCACTCCATGTCGGGAAGTGAACGCCATTAGTCACATAACCTACATGACTTTCTTCAGGAAAATAGCCTTTCCAAATTCCAGAGAACATCTCCTGAGAAACCTTGCCATGCAGCCAGCTTACACCGTTTACTTCCTGACAAGTATTACAAGCAAATGTAGACATACAAAAACGTTCGCCTGCATCACCCGGATTAATACGACCTAAGTCCATCAAATCCTGCCAAGAAATCCCCATACGCTGTGGATAACCACCCATATATTTTCCAAACAAGCCTTCATCAAAATAGTCATGCCCCGCAGGAACCGGAGTATGAACCGTATATAAAGAAGAAGAACGAACTACTTCCAAAGCCTGGTCAAATGTCAGCCCGCTTTCTACATAATCACACAAACGCTGCACATTACACAAAGCAGCATGTCCTTCATTACAATGATAAACATCTTTCTTAATGCCCAGTTTCTTCAACAGCAACACACCACCAATACCTAGCAAGATTTCTTGTTTCAAACGGTTCTCCCAGTCTCCACCATACAACTGATATGTGATAGGGCGATCAAATTCGCTGTTCATTTCATTATCAGTATCCAGCAGATACAAAGGAACACGTCCTACATTTACCTTCCATACATATGCATGAACGAAATAGTTCAAATAAGGAACATCGACCACCATCGGCTGTCCGTTTTCATCCATTACACGTTCAATAGGCAGGCTACCGAAATTCTGTGATTCATAGTTAGCAATCTGCTGACCATCCATTGAAAGGCTCTGGCTAAAATATCCATAACGATACAAGAAGCCAACACCGCACATATCTACATTACTGTCTGATGCTTCTTTCAAGTAGTCACCGGCCAAAATACCCAGACCACCGGAATAGATTTTCAAAACATGTGTCAAACCATACTCCATACAGAAATAGGCTACAGAAGGACGTTTGCTATCCGGCTTAGCATCTACATAAGCTTTAAATTTAGCATATACATCGTTCATGCGCTTTACAATCACCTTATCCTGGGTTAATGCCTCCAGCTTTTCATAGCTCAAACGTTCCAATAAAGCAACGGGATTCTGCCCCACTTCTTTCCAAGTCACAGGATCTAAATCTCTAAACAGGTCTGTTGCTTCGTAATTCCATGCCCACCAGATGTTACGAGCCATTTCCTCCAACTTCTTCAGTTCTTCGGGAATGTGTGATTTTACTGTAACTTCCTTCCAATTAGGAGTATTCGCATTACTTACTTTGATTTTCATGTCTCTCAAATTATTTATTAATAATTAATTAGCTATTCATAATAAGCCTTTTCTGTGCATTATGCAATGCCACATCATAAGCTTCATAATAATATTTGATAAAATGCTTCCACAATGCCTTTTCCGCAATGTCCGCCGCATTTTTACGCATAGTCTTGATTACATTTTCCGGCAATCCCGAAAATTCCGATATGGTGTCCTTTATAACATCCGCTACTTCAGAATAGTTGTAATCCGAGCGATGGATAACTTTCACACCATCTTTCAACTCACAGTATCTACCCTTCAACGAATTTACCCACAAACCAAATCCGGCCAAATCAGTTGTTATAGTAGGTACATGGAATGCTACACTTTCCAATGGTGTATACCCCCAAGGTTCATAATAGGAAGGATAAACACTCAAGTCATTCCCCAACACCAAATCATAATATTCCAAATTCAAGATGCCATCCTTTCCATCCAGATAACAAGGTACAAATATTACTTTTACCTTAGATTCCGCCGAATTGGACATTCCCAAATACTTCATCATATCAAGTACCTGTCATGACTCATATTATGCAACCAATGTGTGATAAACGGGCACTCCAACGGAGTTGTGAAATTTTCTTTGCTTTTCAAACGTTCCACCAAATCTTCACGAGGGTCCCCCACCCAACCTGGTACATTAATAAATGCCAGCACCTCTTTTTTCAAATTTTTATCACGGGTCAATCGGTTCAAAGACTCCAAATAGACATTGATACCTTTATTTTTAAACTCATAACGACCGCTTGTGCCCACAATAAGAGTATCATCACTCATCGTCAAGCCCAGCAATTTATTAGCCAAATTCAACATCGCAGCACGAGCTTTCTTACGCTTGGCGGTAAACGTACGGCCTTGCGGAACAAAATCATCCTCAAACCCATTCATCAACACCACATCTGCCGGCTTGTCCAACAACTCCTTGCATTCATTGTTGGTAATTTCACTAACCGTAGTAAAGCAATCCACATGATGCGCAGTCTGCTTCTCAATAGAATGCTTTGCCTCCATATTGAGTTCACGAGCCATCTGGTCACCATTATAAGCAAATAAGTAATCGTAAAGAGGTTTATTGTTTCCGGCGATAGACCGGCCTATAGAAGTAGCGTGAGTAGTAAAAATAGTAGCTATTTCGGGTACCGCTTTCTGCAAATAAAGGGCGCCCATACCTGTCATCCATTCATGTGCCTGATAAATGACTCTATCATTTTCGGTCAAATTGAAACGATAAAAGCTTTCAACCACTTTTCCGGCTGCATAAGAAAACATAGACGCTTCGTCGTAATCTCCATAAGCATGAAGTGAATCGACTTTGAAATTCTCCCACATCCGGCCATATATTTCATTTCTTTTAGAGAAGAAAGGATAAAAATCCACCAATATAATGATAGCTCTCCCGGAATATTCCAGCGCCCCACACGAACTTTCAGTCCATCTTTCTTCAAAGCATGTTCACGCCATGCCGCACAAAGATTCTCATTTTCACTGAACAAAGGGTTTTCCTTTCCTGCCCAAAAATCGGGTCCTATGAAAAAGACTTTGTCTTTGAATGCTTCCTGCAGTGTTTTGGCCCTAGTGGACAACACTGTATAAATTCCCCCTACTTTATTACATACCTCCCAACTTGCTTCGAAGATATAATCAGGGGCTAACAATTCTTTTGCCATCTATTAACTAATCTTAATTCGGTCGCAAAGGTACATATTTTCAATGAGATAATAAAGTTTTTTTGCAACTTTATGTTATTCAGACAGTTTCTGAATTAACATTCAATCATTTCGCTCTAACAATCTTCACAAAAAATACTGATATCAGCTACAATAATAAATATTTTTAAGGTTCTGCCTTACATTAGAATAAAAAAAGCGGCTATTTCCATAAAAACAGGAAATAACCGCCTATATAAAAAACTAATCTGATTACGCAGCCAATGCAGATCCCATCAAGAAGGTTGCAGCCAAAGCAACAATAGCATACAATTCAGGAAAAACGGCCAGAATCAATGTATTGCCAAATACATTATGTCCTTGACCAATGGCAGCGATACCATTAGCGCAAACCTGCCCCTGACGGATAGCGGAGAAAAGAGCTACAAGTCCCAAAGCAATACCGGAACCCAACACGGCAGCAGCCTGAATACCTGTAATAGCCGGAGTCAGAACACCGAAAATGCTCTGGAACATGAAGTAACCGGCAAAACCATACAGCCCCTGTGTACCAGGAAGCGCAGTCAACACCAAGAAGTTACCGAATGCACTATCATTCTTTTTCAATGCACCGATAGATGCATTACCTGCGATAGTCACACCATACGCACTACCGATACCTGATAAACCAACCATAATTGCGATGCCTACATAAGCAATCAATAAATTCATTTCCATAATTCTTCTATTTTTTAATTTTAAATTCTTTATTTTATCAAACTCCTCCTAAAAGGAATATTTTTCATGTCATCCTGAACTTAGCGAAAGATCTGCATACTATCTTCAGATTCTCCCTTTCTGGCTTCTCTGTCTACACAGGAATACAACATTTATTCAAAATGACAATGCCGAAAAAGCTTATACAGCTTTTAATTCTTTATTCTCATTCTTTAATTCTTAAAGGGCTTGTACTCCTTGCCCCCTCCTTCGTAACCCGAATTCTTAAAAAACTCCACGAAAGTCAGACGCATCGGATGAACCATTGCTCCCAATATATTCATAAACATGTTGATAGAATGACCTATCAAGAAAATCAATACCATCACTATCGGACCTGCAATTGCATTATCAGGACTCATTCCAGCCGCCAGACTATTGAATACACTGGCAAGAATACCACCCGACAGGCCTAAAGCAAACAAACGCACATACGAAAGGATATCACCCAGCAGACCGGTTGCCATATTGTAGGAATCCCACAAACCCAAACCGATATTGAGGAAAATATTCTTTCCTGGACTGTTGAGCAAGAAAATCAGCACACCGGCAAGCCCCAGAATTACCAAATGAGCAGTTCCTCCCATCGGCATGGTATCTCCCAATAGGAATGCCAAAGCTGTACTTACCAATACAATAATCCATCCGATAGTTGACAATGCATATTTCAATCCGAACTGAATAATCTGATTAGCCGCTTTCAGTATCATACCGAAAATAATCTGTACCGCTCCCAAAATCAATGAAAGATTAAACATCCATTGATTGTCCAAGAAGAACAAATCACGCATCTTGTTAAAGAACGGAATATCATTACCATACAGATTGAATCCGAAAAAAGTACCTGTCAGCATACCGCAGAAGAAAGTAGAAGTACCCAAAATCTGCACCAAAGTTAAGATGGACTTCATGGAAGCACCGATATTCTTCACCAACATACGATAAACTGTCACTCCTAATACCATAAACAGACCATAGCCCGAATCGCCCAGACACAGCCCGAAAAAGAGCATAAAGAAAGGGGCAAAGAACGGCGTCAAATCCAGTTCATTATATTTAGGAAGCATATACAGCTTCATAATCGGTTCAAACAGACGAAAGAACCCTTTATTGTTCAACTGAATAGGAACATTGTCTTCCGGCGTAGGATCAGCAATTTCAAAGTACGCCTCCTGCTGATTCAGAAAATTAGTAATCTCCGGAATCTGCGTAGCCGGTGCCCACCCCTGTAACAACATCAATTTGTTATCTGCAGCCTGTTCTGTACTTAGCACCACTTTTGAGAATTCTATCTGCGAGCGGACATTGGCTTGTGCAACTTGCAAAGAAAGAAGTTTTTCTCCTGCTATAGCAGCCAACTTATCATCCACACTCTTCATTTGCTGTTCCAAACTTTCACATCTGGCAGCGAGCCGACTCAAAGACATTACTGGCAATTTGACCGATTCCACTTCCAATTCGGGCAACGATCCTTCTTTGGTTATGGTAATGAAATAAATGCGTGAGCCAATACGGTTAATCTCCGTAGCATAGTACGTATCCAACCATTCCTCATTAAAGTTCTTCTCTGAGCAAATATAGAAATTCACTTGATATCCAACTTCTTGCAACCGCATAACCGATGCAGGATCGAAATCTCCCCATACCTCTAACGCGGCACGCTCTTTGTCGCAAACCTGCAACTGATGCTGCAACTGGGTTTTCTCCAGTTGTAGTGCCTCCACTTCCTCCAGCCCTTTCTCTCCACGGGCTACATCTCCCTCCTGTTCTTGCAATTCAGCATTAAAACCTTGCAGAAACTTAATAGTTGAAGCATAGCGGTCGGACAAACGGATGCTCTCTTGAAGTTCGGCATTCTCCGCTGTCCCCTGCGCTTTTTCTGCCACGTGGACTACGCCCAAGTCACGGACACTTTGCAGGAAACATTCATAGTCCTTATGATAAATAAGGAAAGTCAACTTCTTCATTTTTGTAATCATGCCTCTGCCTCCTTTCTTTTCTCTTGAATAGATTTCAGAATCTTCTGCGATGACTTGGACAAGTTCTCTTCATCCTCCATAAATCGTTTAATCTTTCGCAGAGCATCCTGGTATCCGGGTATCTGCACTTTCTCAAAAAGATTCACTTTCTGAGTGGTCTTTTTACGCGCATGTTCCAGCAGGTTCAGTTTGGCAAGCATAAATTCCCTTTCAATAGCAGTCTGTGCCAATCCTTTCAACAAATGTATTCCATCGGAATACCATTTCGGGCTGTTGAACAGACTGTAAGGACGAATGTCAAAGTCTACGTTTTCCAACAAGGGAACTCGTACACCGGCAATCTTCTTTATACCCAAATGAACATCACTCACTTTTATTAATGAAGCATCAAATTCATTCCAAAGTGCGAACATGGCCTCGTATGCCTGAATCTGTTTTTCAAGCCTTTCCTCCAACCCGGCAGCTTCTGTCTTGCATCTCTTTACTTCCATGCGGAGAGCACTTTCCTTATTTTTAATAATAGGAAGCGTACGCACACGGACCTTGAGCTGCTTCTCAAGCTGTTGTAGCGAGGTCTTGTTATATTGAAACTTTATTGCCATGTTTCTTCATTAATTTATTGTTTTTTCCAATGCTGGTCAACCAATTCTTTCTTTATATTGACTTCTTCCGGCTTAAAGTATTTGCTGAACAATCCCCATGTAACATCCAGCATTTCAGTAGTATCCAGATTCACGTCAATGGCGAGTAACTGATTTGCGTAATCTTTAGCGAATGCCAAAGTACGTTCATCATAATTAGTCAAGTCAAAACCATTTTCCATCTTAGTCTTGGCATTGGCGGCATCGGCATACAAACGTACGGCAGCATTCATCACCTGAGGATGATCCTTACGAGTTTTTTTACCACTCACCAACTGTTTCAAACGAGACAACGAACGGAACGGGTCCACAATAACCTTACCGATATCACTATCGCGACGTAGGAACAGCTGACCTTCAGTGATATAACCCGTGTTATCAGGAACGGCATGCGTAATATCACCGCCACTCAAGGTAGTTACCGCAATAATAGTGATTGAACCACCTGCGGGGAATTGTACCGCTTTTTCATAAATCTTCGCCAAATCCGAATAAAGAGATCCCGGCATAGAGTCCTTGGAAGGAATCTGATCCATACGGTTAGACACAATAGCTAACGCATCAGCATAACTGGTCATGTCAGTCAGCAACACCAACACTTTCTGATTATGTTCCACTGCAAAATATTCAGCAGCTGTCAGCGCCATATCCGGAATCAACAGACGTTCTACCGGAGGATTCTCCGTAGTATTCACGAAACTGATAATACGGTCAAGCGCACCGGCATTAGAAAATACATTCTTAAAATACAGGTAGTCGTCATTAGTCATACCCATACCGCCCAAAATAATCTTATCGGTTTCGGCACGCAATGCCACATTGGCCATCACTTGATTAAACGGTTGGTCAGGGTCAGCAAAAAAAGGAATCTTCTGTCCTGATACCAACGTATTGTTCAAATCGATACCAGCAATACCAGTCGCAATCAGTTCCGACGGCTGTTTACGGCGAACCGGATTCACAGACGGACCGCCGATAGGCACTTCCTGTCCCTCAATTTCTGGTCCCCCATCAATCGGATCACCAAAAGCGTTGAAGAAACGTCCGGCCAACTGCTCGCTCACTTTCAGTGTAGGCGACTTGCCCAAGAATACGACTTCAGCATTGGTCGGAATACCTTCCGTACCTTCGAACACCTGCAAAGTCACTTCATCACCCATGATTTTTACCACCTGGCTAATTTCCCATTAACCATTGCCAACTCATCATAGCCTACTCCTGACGCTTTCAGCGAACAGGTTGCCTTGGTAATCTGGCTAATCTTAGTATATATCTTTTGAAATGCTTTTGTTGCCATCTCTACTCATTATAAATTAAATTTAAAAATTAAAATCAGACACTTCTCTCGGCAACCAATTCCTGTAACTGCTTCTTAAAATCCTCATACTGCTCAGATTTATATTTAGCATAGTTCATCTGTTTGCAAAGGTTGATCATCTTCTTGAAATAATCCATCACCTCAATAAAAGTATCAAACTTGAATTCCGTATGACAAATGTCGATTACCATATTCAAGATCTCTTCCTGACGTTCCATCGGAGTCACTGAATCCACTTCATCAAAAGCATCCTGTTGCAGAATCACAAAATCAATCAACTCTGATTTCCAAAAGATTACATGATATTCTACAGGTACACCATCATCACCCAAAATATTAATCTGTTCAGCAATTTCCTTACCACGCAACAATCTTGTCTTGATTTCGTTCACCTTACCAATCCATTCACCATTAATACGTTTGGCGATATATTCCTCAAATTCCGGATATTCCAGATATTTTGAATAAGAGTCAATCGGGTTCACAGCCGGATAACGCTTCCTGTCGGCACGTTCCTGCTCCAAGGCATAAAAGCAACGGGCCACCTTTTTGGTGTTCTCCGTTACAGGTTCCTTCAAGTTACCACCTGCTGGAGATACAGTACCGATAAAAGTAATAGAACCGGTTTCACCATTATTCAAATGCACATATCCCGCACGTCCGTAGAAGTTGGAGATAATAGCCGAGATATCCATCGGGAATGCATCCGGACCAGGCAACTCTTCCATACGGTTGGACATCTCACGCAAGGCCTGCGCCCAACGGGAAGTAGAATCTGCCATCAGCAAGACTTTCAACCCCATAGCACGATAATATTCAGAAATGGTCATAGCCGTGTACACAGACGCTTCACGGGCAGCCACCGGCATGTTCGAGGTATTGGCAATAATGATAGTACGTTCCATCAGCTTACGTCCTGTATGCGGATCTACCAGTTCGGGGAACTCCGTAAAGATTTCCACCACCTCATTCGCACGTTCACCACAAGCAGCGATAATTACGATATCCGCTTCCGCCTGCTTGGAGATGGCATGCTGAAGCACTGTTTTCCCTGTACCGAACGGACCGGGAATAAATCCCGTTCCCCCCTCTACAATGGGGTTAACCGTATCAATAACACGGACACCGGTTTCCAATAATTTATAAGGACGCGGCTTTTCCTTATAATTAGTCATTGCCTTTTTTACCGGCCACTTCTGAATCATGTTTACCGGAATATCTTTACCTTCTCTGTCCGTCAGAACCACTACAGTATCCTCAATAGTATAATCACCTTCAGGAACAATAGATTTTACTTCATAAGTACCTGTCAACTGAAATGGTACCATAATTTTCAATGGCTGGAAGTTCTCATCCACCTGTCCCAACCAAGCCGATGGACCAACTTCATCACCCACCTTCACCAACGGTACAAAATGCCACACTCTTTCTTTATCCAATGGATAGGTGTATTGTCCGCGTTTCAGGAATACTCCGTCCATTTTATCAAGGTCGTTTTGCAGACCATCATAATTTTTAGACAACATACCCGGACCTAGAGTCACTTCAAGCATGTGTCCCGTAAATTCGGCTTCAGCACCCACTTTCAATCCACGTGTACTTTCAAACACCTGCACATAAACATTGCTGCCTACTACCTTAATAACCTCTGCCATCAACCGGTCTCCGCCAGTCAGAATGTAGCAAATCTCATTCTGTGCCACCGGTCCGTCAACGGTAAGAGTAACCATGTTGGCTATTACGCCACTAACAGTTCCTTTTGTTGCCATATATCTTTAATCTGTTTATTATCTGAATTCTGCGGGAATCTGTATCTCGTCCTTCAATTTATCAATAATCTGACGGAACAGTTCGCTTCCCTTTTCCTTATCCATAGAAATCCAACGGCCAATCATTTCCAGTTTCAACAAAAACACGAAAATCCGCTCCACAGTAAAATAGTTGAAAAAGACAGCGTCTTCCATCCAGTTCCATTTCAACAAATCTATCTTCTTTTCCCTTTCCACTAATTCTTCAATTTCGCTGATACGGAGTACCTGCTCAAAATATTCCAGTATTTCGGACAAACCGAAATCTCGGGCATTCGATGTACGAACCATCTCACTCACATCCGTCTTGCCCACTACTACCTGAGATACGTCCATTTTATATTTACGTGCAGTTAAGGCAGCCAGTATATTATTGATATTCAAATTAAATTCAAACCAGGAGGAAACAAATTGATTACCGCAGTTCATGGCATACGCATAATAGCAGGCAGATAACATATCTTCCGCACAATAGAGTTCCTCTGCGGAAAGAGCCAAATAAGCAGTAATAAATTCATAAAGATAAGATGGGTATCTCTTATCCGGAGCATCGCCTTCACGCACCGAACTGATAAGCGCCAGCAACTCATTCTGAGAATAATTCCCCTCAAAATCTGTCGCAGCTTCCTTATCTTTCAACAGTTTCAAGAGGTTAGCATTATCGAATTTCAAATAGAACAAGTCGATTAACTTCCTATCCTTTTCCGATAATTCCGAATAGATTTCCGATTTTAAATTAGCCACTGTATAGTTCAGTTTGCCATCCTCCAACGAAAGATCCGGCAAACCGGCTACCAGGCAATAATAATTTGTCATAGTCCCGTTTTAAAACAACATTTCTACTAATTGAGGACGAAGGAAATCCTTGAAATAATTTTCAAATTCCTCTTCACCGAAGTTCACTTTGTAAGAGCCGTCAGCTGGTGAGATAGTAAAAAGTGATTTCGTTCCGTTCACTTCTTCTATTCTCACTCCTTTATCCAACAAAGCTTTTGCGTTCGCTGCAAAATATTTCTTAAGTCCTTCGGCATCTGCGGTAGAGATCACGATAGATTCGTTAGCAGACCATTGGGCAGCTAATGAAACAATAAACTTATTCAGATACTCCTTATCTGCCACAAATCCTTTCACACTTTCACTGACTACCTCATTGGTCAACAAGGTAGCTATTTCGGTCTTCAATGCATTTACTGCTTGTCCGGCAAACAATTTAATTTCTGATTGTGTATTTTCGGCAGTTTCCTTGGCTGACTTCCGAGCCACAGCGAGAATAGACTCAGCTTCCTTACGGGCATCCTCTACAATCTTTGCTGCTTCATCGCGAGCACTACTAATAAGTCGCTGTGCTTCTTCATTTCCTTTTTCCACACCTTCACGATAAATCTTATCGGTAAGCTCCTGAATTTTATTTTCCATATTCTTAGAAGATATTTTTTTGAGTTTAACACTTTCTTTCTTCAATAAATTCAAAAAGAATAGCCCAAAAGTACAAAAATCAATGATAGAAAAAGAATTTAATGATAGAATTTACACTAAAAGTACTGCAAAAAGAGAAAAATATACCATATTCATGTTACAGAACATAGGATTATTTCCGTTACTAGACTCCGCCACATGCGTGCATATACAAAAAAAAGCCTCCGGAACTTCTTCAAGTCCGGAGGCTTCAATCAAAAACGGCAGCTACCTACTCTCCCACTGTGACGCAGTACCATCGGCGTGACAAGGCTTAACTTCTCTGTTCGGAATGGGAAG
>ENA-OQBT01000267-OQBT01000267.1-human-gut-metagenome-genome-assembly--contig:-NODE-267-length-35939-cov-7.699095_pt1 | contig 35939 bp, 29 predicted proteins | sample MGYA00242749_ERZ504557 | MGnify/ENA primary metagenome ERZ504557 (study PRJEB26092, sample SAMD00036243) | human gut metagenome | host: Homo sapiens | study: EMG produced TPA metagenomics assembly of... | reverse complement strand
TGGAACAGAATAGATCATGGTATTTATACAGACTGGGTTGATTTAGTATTACGTAAAGGCTTCCAAACCAGCAATACCATTACAGCTTCAGGCGGCGATGATAAAGGAACTTTCTCTATCGGTTTGGGACAATTAAAAGAAAACGGAACAATTGAAGGGCAGGATTATGATCGATATAATATGCATCTGAATATCAACCGGAAATTTACAGATAAATGGGAAGCAGGAGGAAGTTTGTATTTCACTTACAGCATTCAAAATGAAGGGAGTTATGAAACATTGCGTTCCGCCTTCCGGTTACCTTCCGTAGCGGCTCCATACGATGACGAAGGAAACATGTTATTTCGCGTATTCCGTAATGATGCCGTAACTAATCCCCTTTATGAAAGTACAGAAGATGGTGAATGGCGTGAAAAAAAACGATTCCGCGCTTTCGGTAATATCTACCTGAAATTCGAACCCATCAAAGGATTGAACTTCCGCACTCAATTCTCGCCACAAATGTTGAACAAACGCAATGGAGAATATTATGGTATGTGGTGCAAGAATGGAGGAGCTGGAAAAACCGACAATACAAGTGCCGTATATGAAACCAACAACCATTGGGGATATGTATGGGACAATCAAGCGACTTATGACAAACGTTTCGGAAAACATAGTCTGAATGTAAACCTTGTCCAAAGCATTCAATACCAACAATGGGAATCCTCTTATCAAAAAGCAAGAAACTTACCTTATAATAGTAAGTGGTATAACTTGGACGCAGTTGCATCAACCGATATTCAAGCATCACAAACAGACTATCAGCAGACTAGTCTTGCCTCATTTTTAGGTCGTATTCAATATTCATTTATGGATAAATATCTTTTCACTGTTTCGGGACGTTATGACGGCTCATCCAGATTGGCCGATGGTAATAAATGGGCACTTTTCCCCTCAGCCGCATTTGCATGGATGTTGGGTGAAGAGGAATTTATAAAGAAAGTGGATTTCATCAGTAGTTTAAAGTTGCGTCTTAGCTATGGTGTTACGGGCAACGATGCTGTTAGTATTTATGGGACACAGTCTAATGTGTCAAATAGGAATTACGATTTTGGAGGTGATGTTTCAACTTCTTATTATAAAAACGGTCTTGCTAATAGTAAATTAACTTGGGAACGGACACAGGAATTCAACATCGGTTTAGATTTTGGTTTCTTCAGAAACCGTATTAATGGTTCATTGGACGTATATCAACGCACCTCTAAAGATCTGATTATGGAACGCCAGTTACCTAGCACCACAGGATGGACTTCTGTTTGGGACAATATTGGAAAGGTGAGAAATACAGGGCTTGAGTTATCTATAAATACAATAAATGTCCAAACAAGTGATTTTTCCTGGCAGACAAATATAATTTTTGATACCAATAAAAATGAAATCCTTGAATTGTACGGAGGGAAAAAAGATGATATCGGTAACAAATGGTTTATTGGAGAGGCTATCAATGTAAATTATGACTATGAATTTGATGGAATATGGCAGACATCCGAAGCCGATAAAGCAGCCATATATGGCCAGACACCGGGACAAGTAAAGGTGAAAGATCAAAATCATGATAATGTCATTGATGCAAAAGATAAAGTGATTCTAGGGCAACAGCTACCCAAATGGACAGGAAGTATCACCAATACATTTACTTATAAAAACTGGGATTTGGCTTTCAATGTATATACCCGTCAAGGTGCCCAGTTAAACAGTACATTTGTTTCTTCGTTTATGGCATATGATGGTAATTACAACCAAGCTAAAGTTGATTATTGGACTGAAACCAATCCGACAAATAAATACCCTCAACCAGGAAATAAAGGAAAATATTTTTCTTCCATGTGCTATCAAGATGTATCTTTCGTAAGAGTAGGATATATCACACTAGGATATACTTTCCCCATGTCGCTGCTGAAACCTATAGGAATTAAAAGGCTGAAATTATATGCTACAGCCAACAATCCATTCCTTTTCACTTCTTTCAAAGGATTTGATCCAGAATGGGCAACTCAAAATACGTGGGGAGAAGCTACAAGTACAAGAACTTTTTTATTTGGTGTAAAACTTGCATTCTAAAAAAACAACAATATGAAAACAAAAATAAAATTATCTGCTCTACTATTCATCGCTTCTATAACTGTATCTTGTGACAACTTTCTAGAAGAAAAGAACCAGAGCAATATAACTGCAGAAAATTATTTCGTAACAGCTGACGGATACCGTTCTTTAGTAAACGCTGCTTATTCTACTTTAAGAACAGTTTGGGGAGACGAGCCTTGGTTGTATTGTCTAGGTACAGATATATTTACTCGCGGTGAAAGTGAATTAATTGGAGGTAGTTACGGAGGACGAGACACCCAAAGCCGCCAACTGAACGAATATGCAGAATTGGATGCCGAAAACCCTTGTGTAAAAGACCATTATGCAGACTTATATTATTCCATACAAGCATGTAATACAGCTCTAGCCCGAGCAAACGCAGTAAACGGAATTTCAGAAACAGAAATAGTTCAATCAAATGCCGAAGTAAGATTCCTTCGTGCTTATTATTATTTTCTTTTAGTTGAACAGTTCGGTGACGTACCTTTGGTTGAGGATGAAATTACATCAGCCATTACACACTTTGACCGCATTCCCGAGGCTGATATATATAAATACATCATCAATGAGCTAAGTGTAGTAGTCAGTAAGCTTCCGATTAAAGCTGCTGAGTTTGGCCGTGCCACTCAAGGAGCATGCAAAAACTTATTAAGCCTGGTTTATTTAACTCGAGGTTATAAAGCTATGCTGATTCCGATGATTTCACTAAAGCTGCATCACTAGCGGACGAAGTAATCAATAGTGGAGAATATCGTCTTCTCCCTTCCTTCCAGGAAGTATTCAAAGAAGGTAATGAAATAAATGACGAAATTATCTTTTCAGTTCAATATGATGCCAAATCTTTAGGTGGAGATATTAATAATGGAAGCGGTCAGAATGCGATGTTCGGATGGGAACTATGGAGCAAAATTCCTAGTGGTTTCGAAATATACAATACAACCTATAACTGGCATAAACCGCAATTTACGCCCACACAATTTCTCTATTCACTCTACAATACAGACTCTGACTCACGCTATGATGTTACTTTTTTAAGTGAATATTATGCAACAAAAGATGATGGAAAAGTAAAAGCTGGCGATTTAAGAGTCTATTTTCCACATTATGACAAAGAATTTACAGTGAACGATTCTTTAGCCATCATGGCTGAACATCCCAATGCTATCATCATAACCAAAGAACTTTGGAAACAGGATATTGAAAATATAGGTGGTAGCGGAATTTTCCCCATGATATGGAAGTTTTTTGATTCAACAGCTCCTTGGCCATCCAACAATCAATCCTATTCAGGCACACGGGACATCTTCCTATTCCGGCTAGCAGAAACGTATTTGATTGCTTCAGAAGCCTATTTGCAGGCAGGTGATAAATCAAAAGCTGCCGAACGCCTTAACGCTGTACGCAAAAGAGCTGCCATCCCCGGTCACGAAAAAGATATGATCATAAATGAAGTAGATATTGATATAAATACGATTCTGGATGAACGTGCACGTGAACTAGCTGGTGAATACAAGCGTTGGCCTGATTTAAAACGTACCAATACACTTATTGAACGTACATTAAAACATAATAATCTAGCAAAGAAAACAAACAAAATGGATAACCATATTTTATTAAGACCAATTCCACAAACTGTTATTGATCAAGATTCGGAAGGAATAGAGCAAAATGCAGGCTATTGATAGGATTATTAATAAATAAATTTATACACAAAAGGCATATCAAAACATATTGATAAAATTTCAGAGCATACAATATTTTTGATATGCCCTTTTTAAGTATCAGAAAAAGACCAATCAAGGAAAGTTGTTGTTGGAAAATTAATAATTTAAAACAGAATATGCGACATACAATCATACATCTATTATTATTAATGATAGTAGTAAAGGCCAACGGTTTTGAACTGAAAAGTGGGTACACAATTCATATAGCTTGTGATACAACAGAAATGGAACCGGTAGTAAAATCAGCACTTAAAATGCTAGTAAATGATTTCCAAGCAGTATTGTCATCGGATGTCTGTATAGGAAAAGAAGGTAATATTATTATTAATAAAGACACCACCCTGTTAGATAAACGTAAAGAAGCTTTCCAACTTAAAGTTTCGGATGACCAACTTTATGTAACGGGAAGTGATGCACATGGCGTCGCATATGGAATACTGGAAATTTCCCGGCTGATAGGCGTGTCACCTTGGGAATGGTGGGCTGATGTTATGCCTCTAAAACGATCATCCTTTTCGCTTGCAAACGGCTACGTAAATCTGCAAGCTCCTTCCGTAGAATTTCGCGGTATCTTTATCAATGATGAAGATTGGGGATTAATGCCATGGTCAAGCCTACACTACGAACCTTGGCACAAACCCGGTCGTATTGGTCCCAAGACCAATGCGCGCATTTTCGAATTAATGTTACGCTTACGTGCAAATACCTATTGGCCTGCCATGCATGAATGTACGCAACCTTTTTTCTTAACACAAGGAAATCGTGAAGTAGCTGAACAATACGGTATCTACATTGGAGGTTCACACTGCGAACCAATGGCTTCAAGCACAGCCGGTGAATGGAGAAAACGAGGAAAAGGAGAATACGATTATGTGAACAACAGCAAAAATGTTTATGAATTTTGGGAACAAAGAGTAAAGGAAGTGGCAAACCAACCCATACTTTATACTATAGGTATGCGTGGAGTACACGACGGAGCTATGAATGGTGCAAAAACGATAAAGGAACAGAAAGCCGTGTTGCAACATGTATTTGCTGACCAACGTCATTTACTACAACAATATGTTAACCAAGACGTAACAAAAGTTCCACAAGTCTTTATTCCTTATAAAGAAGTTATGGATATATATGACGCAGGACTTGAAGTTCCTGAAGATGTATGCTTGATGTGGTGCGATGACAACTATGGATATATTCATCATTTTCCTACGGATGAAGAACGTCAGCGGAAAGGAGGAAACGGTGTGTATTACCACATATCTTATTGGGGACGCCCACATGATTATCTATGGTTGGGTACTTTCTCACCCGCACTACTCTATCAACAAATGACGACCGCCTATGATAGTGGCATACAAAAATTATGGGTATTGAATGTAGGTGACATCAAGCCTGCTGAATATCAGATAGAATTATTCATGGATATGGCTTGGGACATTCACTCCGTCAGAAAACAGGGTATCACAAAGCATCTCAGCCATTTCCTACAAAGAGAATTCGGTAACCAGTTGGGCAAACGTCTTTTACCTCTGATGAAAGAACATTATCGATTAGCATATATCCGCAAGCCGGAATTCATGGGAAATACTCGTGAAGAAGAGTATCACACCAACGATTATCGTATTATAAAAGATATGCCATGGAGCGAAAAATATATTGACACACGTTTAGCGGCCTATCAAAAATTGGAAGATGAGGTAGAAACTTGCTTTAATAAAGTTATTCCGGAACGTCAAGACGCCTATTTCCAATTAGTCAAATACCCTTTGCAGGCATCAGCGGAAATGAATAAAAAAATACTTTATGCTCAAAAAGCTCGCCACGGGCTGGAATCATGGTCAAAAAGTGATGCAGCATTTGATAGTATTGCTTCACTAACACGTATCTATAATATAGGTTTCCATAATAATAGTAAATGGCATAGAATGATGGATTTTCAACCTAGGCGTTTACCAGTATTTGAACCTGTAGATCATAAAGCTGCGACTTCTCCTATAATAAAAGAACGCAAGTACATTGCCAAATGGAATGGAGCAGACTGCACAAATGGGGATTACTCCCCCTGTGAAGGCCTCGGTTATGAAGAAAAAGCCATAACCATCCCGAAAAATAAGAGTGTAAACTATACATTTGACGCAATAAATACTGATTCTGTAGAGATTGAAGTACATTTACTTCCTTGTCATCCTATTGAAGGAAAGTCAATTCGCATTGCGCTTTCACTTGACGGGCAGCAGATTCCTGCAAGTAATTACGAAACATATGGGCGAAGTGAAATATGGAAAGAAAATGTATTAAGAAACAAAGCAATCTTACATTTCACCCTCCCACTTTCCCAAAATGAGAAACATTGTCTTCAAGTAAAAGCAATAGATAAAGGAGTCATTCTTGACCAACTATTTGTTTTTCCAAAAACACAATGATCCTCAAAAAAATTATGAATATCTCTTTTTCTATTTATCACTTATAAACAAACAGATTGAAGATATGGTTTTTTGTACAAAAACACAGGAATTGAAATCAAAATCCATTTGTTCTCTATTTTGATATTACGATCTTTGCATAATAATAAAAATAGATAGCGTAAAGATTCCAACCTATAATTTTTATATTAATGTTCAAGATAGAACATTAGTGCATTATTGAATAAATAAAATATGAATATACAATAAGAACATGATGAAATATTTACTATTCTTGTTGTTCCTCTTATTGAAAGCAGGAGCAGCTACAGCTCAAAACAATTTAGTAGTCAACGGTATTCCATGGTTTGATGACAAGGGAAATATTGTCAATGCACATGGCGCTTGTATTGTGGAAGAAAATGGAAGATATTATCTTTTCGGAGAATGGAAATCGGACAAAAGTAACGCTTTCCCCGGCTTCTCATGTTATTCTTCGGATGACCTTGTAAACTGGAAATTCGAGAACATTGTCCTTAGAGTCCAACCCGAAGGCATCCTCGGTCCCAATCGCGTAGGTGAGCGTGTAAAAGTGATGAAATGCCCTAAGACGGGCGAGTATATCATGCTGATGCATGCCGATGATATGGGATACAAGGACCCTTATATCGGTTTAGCCACCTGCAAAACGATTGCAGGTGACTATCAGTTGCAGGGACCGTTACTCTATAAGGGACAACCTGTAAAACGCTGGGATATGGGAACCTTTCAGGACACCGATGGAAAAGGATATTTACTGATTCATCATGGCCCTGTTTATCGGTTAAGCGATGATTACCGTTCGATAGAGGCTGAAGTGGCCACATTAAAGGCATGGGCGAATCACCGGCCATGTTCAAAAAGAACGGTGTCTATTTCATGCTTACCTCAAACCTGACCAGTTGGGAGAAAAATGACAACTTCTATTTTACGGCTCCCCAGATAGAAGGTCCTTGGACGAAACAAGGGCTGTTCTGCCCGGAAGGCAAGCTGACCTACAATTCGCAAAGTACATTTGTATTCCCGTTGAAATGCGGTAATGATACCATACCTATGTTTATGGGGGATCGTTGGTCTTATCCGCATCAGGCCTCAGCCGCCACTTATGTATGGATGCCTTTACAAGTGGATGGAACAAAAATATCCATCCCTGAATATTGGCAAGCATGGGACATCAGGAAGCTAAAACCGGCAGACGCTCTGAACAAAGGGAAAAAGTTGTACGGGGCATGGAAGTCCAATCAAAAAGGAGACGTGTTGGAGATAGCGTTCAAAGGAACTCATGCCGCTATTGTTGGAGAAACAAACCCTCATGGCGGATATGCCAAAGTAAGTGTATTAAATGCCGAGAAAGATACTGTATATTCTTCATTGGTAGATTTCTACAGCAAGTATCCGGAAAAAGCAATTCGAATTATAACACCGAAAATGTCGAAGGCAAATTATACCTTACAGGTTGAAGTAACAGGAATACGACCGGTATGGACAGACAAGACTAAAACAATCTATGGAAGTGACGACACTTTCGTAACGATAGACAATGTCTATCACTTTTGAGCTATTCCATATCTTATGCAAAAGGGCTGAGACACAGAATTAACCATGCAAAAGACAGAAGAAATGTAACACTGGAAAATTTGAAGTATAATAATTGCTAATATATTAAATAACGATGAGAAATATTATAATAACGCGCAGTTTCATATTTCTAAACAGAAAAATAAAAAGATTACTTTTACTGTTAGTTACTATTTTTTTGTGTGCAAGAATGATGGGAGAAACGATTATTCCGGATTCCATTTCCAATCCCATTCGCACGGGATTCCATCCAGATCCTTCCATCTGCCGGGTAGGAGAAGATTATTATTTAGTCACTTCATCATTCACATGGTTTCCCGGACTTCCTATTTATCACAGCCGTGACCTGACTAACTGGTCGCTTATCGGTCATGCATTAACCAATCCCAAGGCTATCGACTTTAACGGTATGACGGATAATGACGGCATCTGGGCCCCCACTTTGCGTTATCATAATGGAACATTCTATCTTATCACCACAGCTCATGGCTGTGGTGGCAATTTTTACATGACAGCCAAGAATCCGGCCGTCCCTGGTCGGATCCGGTGTGGCTGAAAGATGCTCCCGGCATTGACCCTTCTCTTTTTTTTGATGAGGACGGACGCTGTTATTATACAGGCAATCGCTGGGATTTTAAGAGCGCATGGCCTGCCCAGTGTGCTGTATGGATGCAGGAGCTGGACCTCCAAAAAAGATGTCTGGTCGGAGAACGAAAAACATTGGCCTATGGCCATGCGGCTAATGCAAAATACGCCGAAGGACCTCATTTATACAAAATAAAGGACCACTATCTATTGTTGATGGCTGAAGGAGGATCGGATTATAACCATGCTGTTACCGCCCTCACTGCTAAATCCCTCTGGGGACCGTATGTACCTTGTACCGTCAATCCCGTATTGACACACCGCCATCTTGGCAAGGATTACCCTGTGCAGTCTCTCGGACATGCCGATCTGGTACAGACACCGACCGGAGATTGGTATGCTGTGTTTCTCGGTAAACGAATTGTGGAAGGAGGACTGGTGCCTTTAGGACGCGAAACCTTTCTTTGTGAGGTGAGTTTTCAAAACGGTGAACCTATCTTCAATCCCGGCATTGGTGTTATCGGAAACCGGTTGAAATGTCCACCTTTACCATGGACGCCGGTGTCGAAGACAGATAAACAGAATGATTTTGAAAGTTCTGCTTTATCACTGGAATGGGCTACAATGCGTATCCCTGAGCAACCTTTCCATCATTTTGCCGATGGCAACTTGTTTTTGTCTCTCCGACCTGAGATGGCAGACAGTCTGGTATGTCCCTCCATGCTTCTGCGCCGTGTACATTCTCATAATTTTTCTGCCACCACGACAATGAGTTTCTCCACCCGTCGGGTGAACGAATGGGCGGGCTTGGTTCTGTATCGTACAGCTAAAGGCTATTATTCATTACTGAAGGGAAAGAATGAAATCCGTTTGACAAAAGTACTTCTAGGCAAAAAAACAATAATTGCGACACTGCCTTGGAAGGAAAAATCTGTCATATTACGCTTGGTAGCCAAAGGAGCTACATTAACATTCTATGCCGGTTTGTCAAATGATATGCTTTATCAAGTGGGAGAGGTACAAAGTGTAGATGCTGTGTCGGATAATAAGGTCAACCGCTTTAATGGTACGGGAGTCGGAATATATGCGACAAGTAATGGAAAACAATCGATAAATAAAGCATCATACCAATGGTTTGAATATAAGGAAGAGAATTAGTCTTAAAACAAGAAAAAATTACTATTGAACCTATTTCTTACAATTAAAAGACATATTCAGATATCATACAAAATTAGTTCTAGAGATACACAAGAGAAATACATAATGATTATCTTTGCAAACGAATATTATGGGATTAATCCACATTTAGGTAACACCATATATCTTGGAAGAGCACATAGAAAATATAGAACGACACTTGATTCATGACTTAAAACAAGGATCGCATAAGGCATTTGACAAAATTTATCAAATGTACTCCAAACGCCTGTATGCTTATAGTTTACAATTTACCAAATCTTCCGAAGAATCAGAGGAAATCGTACAAGAAGTTTTTGTAAAACTGTGGTCTAACCGTATAAATATAAGACAAGATGAAACATTACGTTCTCTACTTTTTATTATGGCTAAACACCGTCTCATCAATGCATACCGTCAGAAAATAAACCATCCCATATATGAAGAATACATTTATCATATAGATACCCTGTCAACCGAGGACACTCATTACAAGCTGGAATATAATGAATTCCTATTCAGATTCCTCAAAACAATAGAAAAGCTCCCAGACACTCAGCAAAAAGTAATTCGTCTATCCCGGTTCAAACAGTTATCCAATAAAGAAATAGCAGAAAAACTTTCTTTAAGCGAACAAACCGTAAAAAACCAGCTTTCACTAGGACTTAAGACCCTAAAGGAGAAATTAAACAAAATATGGTTACTTCTAATGTTACTTTTTATTAATTAGAAAATAAAATTCGGTACTATCAACATAAATGGATGTCATAAATAGAAAAAAATAAATGAAGAAACTTGAAACCAAATATAGGAATGACGAACTATCCCCGGCGGAGTTACAGGAACTCAGAAATAGAATTAAATCCATGTCGGACTATGAAATAGGGGAAGAAATGTATCAAACTTGGATGAATGAAAAAATTGATGTCACTTCCGTTCCCGACAAACAAATAGACAAAATAAAGGCACAGATCGAAAATTCCATAAAAGAAGAAAAAAGCAATGGCTTCGATTTTAGTCGTATAATCCAGATTGCCGCTACTATATTATTGCCTGTATTCATTATACTTTCCGGCTATCTGTATTATGAGAACAGACAAATTGCCACCAAAGAAATGATTGTCTGTACAGCTCGAGGAGAACGGGCAAGTGTCACTCTTCCGGACGGCACCGCTGTTTCTCTGAATTCAGAATCCAGGTTAGCATACTTCCCCCAAACCTATAACAAAAAAGAAAGGAAAATCAGCTTTGATGGAGAAGGTTATTTTCAGATCGATAAAAACAAGGAAGTACCTTTTATCATAGATGCCCAAGGACTACAAGTAAAGGTACTGGGAACTACTTTTAATCTTTTAGTACGAAAGGATCATAAAACAGCCGAACTGGCCCTAGAGGAAGGAAGCGTATGGCTTGGTGCAACTCAAAGTCATAAGAATGTAATCCTTCACCCGAAACAAAAGGCAATATTAGACCAATCAACAGGTAATATTTTCATCATTGCAGAAGAGGACACCCAAAAAATATCAGCATGGAGACATGGCAACATGATATTCAGAAATACTAAATTCTCTGAAGTCATCCATACTATTGAACAAAGCTATAATGTTCGAATCAACATCACCTGTAAAAACTGTCCCACCGACACTTTTACCGGTACACTACCTCTTACCAATTTAAACGAAGTGCTGGAAGTAATTGAAAAGTCCTATCATCTTAAGGCGCAAATCAAAGGCAAAGAAATTATTTTGACTGACATTTGAATCAAATCCAATCAATATCAAAACCGACTTTCTTTCTAAATTGAGAGAAAGCGGCTTCGTTTTGTATGCTTTATAACATATCTTATCTTCGGTACTTCTATAAAAATACATTGTCTTTACTTACGACAATGCCCACAGGCCTAACATTAATCTAAAATTTACTATCGTATGAAAAACAAACACGCACAACTGAAGTTGTTCACTTTGTTTTCGTTATTGCTTCTTTTCTGTACATTCGAATCTATGGCACAGGAAAAACTAATAACGATAAACGTAAAAAATGTATCATTAAAAGAGATCTTTAACATTATCGAGAATCAAACGCCCTATCGTTTTTCTTATCGTAGTGTTGTTCTAGATGCTGACCGAAATATTTCGATATCAGCGGAAAATATTTCGGTCACTACCGTTCTGAATCAAGCTTTAAAAGACAGAAATCTAGAATATAGTATTGTTTCACCTAAAACAATCGTTATTTCGGACAAGCAAACCGGCAATGTAAAATCATCTGAAACAAAAAAAATATCCGGCATCATTAAAGATGTGAATGGCGAACCGATTATAGGTGCTAACGTAAAAATTAAAGGACAATCTATAGGCACGATTACAGATATAGACGGACGGTTTGTACTAGATGCCTCAACCGATGCGACATTGCAAATTTCCTACATTGGATATGCCTCACTGGAAATGAACACCGGAAATAAAAAAGAACTAAATATTGTTTTAAAAGAAGATACTGAAACTTTAGAAGAAGTAGTAGTGGTCGGATACGGTGTACAAAAAAAGGCCAACCTGACAGGAGCAGTAAGCAGTGTAAAAATGGATGAAATATTGGGGGATCGGCCTGTTACTTCGGTAAGTAATGTACTGATGGGAGCAATGCCGGGATTGCAAGTAACAGGTACATCAGGCAACCCGGTGCTGAAATGTCTTTCAATATCCGGGGAGTAAACAGCATCAATGAAGGTGCCCCGCTCGTATTAGTTGACAATGTAGAGATGGACATAAATATGCTGGATCCTAATGATATTGAATCTATCTCTGTATTGAAAGATGCCGCATCATCGGCTATTTACGGTGCACGCGCTGCATTCGGAGTTATCCTAGTCACCACTAAAAAGGGAATGAAAGACACTCGCTTCTCTATCAACTACTCTAATAACTTCTCATTCAGTAAGCCTAGTAATTTACCCCACAAAGCAACTCCGTTACAAACAGTACAAGCTTATAAAGATATGGGAACAGTATCATATCAAACAGGACAAAATGTAGATACCTGGTTGGAGTTATTGAAAGAATATGATACTAATTCAGGCAATTATCCTGACGGTTATGCCGTAGTAGACGGACTTCGATACAGTTTACAAGAAACGGATCTCTTAAACGATATGATGGAAACAGGTTTTCAACAAACACATAATATTTCTGTTGGAGGAGGTAATAAATCAATATCTTACAGAATGTCAGCTGGGATGGTGGATCAAAACGGAATTCTTGTTACAGATAAAGACTCATACAAACGTTATAATATATCATCTTACATCCGTTCCGATATTCATTCCTGGATTACTCCGGAATTAGACATCAAATATGCGAATTCACATTCAGAACTTCCCTATACTTCAGCTTCTTATGGTATTTGGGGAGCAGCAGTAGCCTTTCCATCTTATTTTCCATTAGGTAATATGGAACTAGACGGTGAAATCTTGCCTATCAATACTCCTCATAATTTCATTAATCTGTCAGCACCTAAGGAAAATGACAGAAACGACTTACGCATCTTTGGCAAGCTGACTATTACTCCGTTCAAAGATCTGAAAATAATCGGTGAATATACATTTAATAGAAAGACTAGAGAAATCACAACTTTCGATAAGAAATTTAATTATGCTCACGGAGCTAACTTCCGCAAGGAACAGTCTGTTTCAAATTCGAAATATGAAATAGAAAATCGGGCGACCAATTATAATGCTTTTAATGTATATGCCAATTACAACAAAACATTAGGTAAACATGACATTGGAATTATGGCTGGTTTCAATCAGGAAAGCAATGCTATAAGATGATGAAAGCGTCACGCACAGATATGATTAACGAAGATTTACCCTCATTATCACAAGCTACAGGAGATTATAAAAACAGTGATGAATTTGAGGAATACCATGTCAGAGGAGTATTCTATAGGATAAATTACTCTTATGCCGGTAAATATTTACTCGAAACAAACGGGCGTTATGATGGTTCTTCGAAATTCCCTAAAGAAAATCGTTTCGGCTTCTTTCCTTCTGTTTCCATAGGCTGGCGTGTCAGTGAAGAGCAATTTATGGAATGGAGTAAAGTTTTTCTTTCTAACTTAAAATTGAGAGGTTCTTATGGTAATATCGGTAATCAAAGTATAGAACCTTATGCTTTTATTCCTGGCATGGATTCTCCATTGGCTAATTGGGTTGTAAACGGACAAGCTACTACAACATTGGCCCCTCCAGCTCTAGTCAGCAATAGTTTCACTTGGGAAAAAGTTAGTACTTTGGATTTCGGGTTTGACCTAGGCTGTTTAATAACCGCCTAAATGTTGTATTTGATTGGTACCAACGGGATACAAAAGGAATGTTGGCTCCAGGTATGGAACTTCCAGGAGTATTGGGTGCCAAAGCCCCATTACAAAACTCTGCCGATTTACGCGCCAAAGGTTGGGAAATATCCTTGGATTGGAATGACCGTATCGGCAATGTGCAATATTATTTAGGTTTTAACCTATATGACTCGCGTACGAAAATCACAAAATACGACAATGAGGTAGGCTTACTAGGAAAAGATTCGGATGGCAATCTGATTTACCGAAAAGGAATGGAATTAGGTGAAATATGGGGGTATACTACAGACCGCTTATATACTACCGAAGATTTTGACAGTCAAGGAAAGTTAAAAAACAATATTCCCAAAATGGAAGGTTATAATCCAATCCGGGAGATATACTTTATGTGGATTTTGATGGAAATGGTATTATAAACAATGGTAAAAACACGTCAAACGAACCAGGCGATACTCATATTATCGGTAATGATACTCGCAGATATCAGTACGGAATTCGTGGTGGCGCAGCATGGAAAGGTATTTCATTGTCATTTATTTTACAAGGAGTCGGCAAACGGGATCTTTGGCTTATGAATGAGCTATTCTATCCACATTACGATGCTTACTCAACTTTGTTTGACTCTCAATTGAATTACTGGACTCCAGAACATACAAATAGTTATTTTCCACGTTTATATGAAAAGGCAGAAGGAAATACTAAAGCCAATCAAAAAACACAAACCCGTTTTTTGCAAAATGGGGCGTATTTGAGCATACGCAATATCAGTTTATCATATACCTTCCCCATAAAACTGATCAAGCCACTGGGTATTACTAACTTATCAGTATTTTTTAGTGGAGAAAACCTCTTTACATTTGATCATCTGCAAAGGGATAGATGCTGAACGTGTAGTAACAGACAATTTGGGACAACGTGGATTTACTTATCCTTATATGCGTCAATTCTCATTTGGTATTAATTTAAGTTTATAATAAAAGCTGACATTATGAAAAAATATATAGTAGGAGTAGGACTCTTCCTGTTGATGAATTCTTGTTTAAATAATGATTTTATGGAGGTATATCCCAAAGATCAACAAACGGAATTAACCTCTTTCCGATCATATGAAAACTTCAAGACTTACGCTTGGGGACTGTATAACGTCTTTTTCGGCTATGCATATAAAACAGGACAAACTGATGAGATTTTTAAAGGAGATTATGAAGCTGACAATATGATCAAGCATGTCTCAGGCAATGAAAGTCAATGGGCGTATCAGAAAGCTAAGGTACCTGCGTCTTCTGATTCATGGGACTATGAATATATCCGCCGGGTGAATTTAATGTTGGACAATATAGACCAGTCATCCATGAATGATGCAGAAAAAGCACATTGGAGAAGTGTTGGATATTTTTTTCGCGCTTATAAATATTTTAAAATGCTATCTCTATATGGAGATTTACCATGGGTAGAACATGCTTTATCAGAAGACAGCGAGGAACTATATTCCCCTAGAGACCCACGGGATGTTGTAGCCCAAAATATTCTGAATAACTTGAAATATGCAGAAGAACATATCAAGGTAGACGGAGATGGCAATAATACGATCAATCGAGCTGTAGTACAATCATTAATTTCCCGTTTTTGTTTATTTGAAGGTACATGGAGAAAATATCATGCCCTACAAAATGCCACAACCTATTTAGAAGAATGTACACGGGCTTCCAAGGAAGTCATGAATAAATATACTACCCTACATCCCAACTATGAAGAACTTTTCAACTCAGAGTCTTTAGATGGCATAAATGGAATTATTCTATACAAAGAGTATGCTACCAGCCAGCTATGCCATGGGCTCACACGTATGGTAAGAACCGGCGAATCACAAATAGAAGCAACCAAAGATGCTGTAGACAGTTATTTGTGCAGTGACGGACATCCTATCAAAAACAGTTCCACATACGGAGGTGATAAAGATGTATATGCACAGTTCCGCAACCGGGATTATCGTTTATATCACACAGTATGTCCTCCCTATATGGTAAGTCTAGCAAGTGCCTCTACCACTCAATGGAAGTTCACAGACAATCCCTCTGAACGTGAATATATTGACTTGATGGCAACAATTTCTAAAGAAACTTATCACCGGTTGCCGACATCTAATTTCAAAGGTTTTATAACCAAAGGGCAACCTCATTTCAAAAATGTCAATTGGGGACAGGGATGGAATGCCAGCCAAATGGGTTTCTGGGTATGGAAATACTATAATACTCATACCGATGCCAGCACTGCCAATGGAGTTTGTACTACAGACGCTCCCCTATTCAGACTCGGTGAGATACTGTTGAATTATGCCGAAGCAATGTATGAACTAGGGCAATTCGATCAATCTATAGCAGATGAAACTATTAATAAACTGAGAAAACGTGCTCACGTGGCCGATATGGTCTTGACAGATATTACCACAGATTTTGATCCTGACAGAGATCAAGATGTAAATCCGTTACTATGGGAAATCCGCCGTGAACGCCGCGTTGAATTAATGGGTGAAGGAACTCGTTTGGACGATTTACGCCGCTGGAAAAAAGGACATTACGTAGACAAACAACCTACTGGGGTCTATTTAAAAAATGCAAGTGAATTTAATGTAAAAGTTATGAATGGTCCCTCCAACAATGAAGGATATGTATATTATTTTGAGAAACCCCTAGGATGGTTGGAACATTACTATCTAAATCCAATTCCTCTAAATCAATTGGCACTCAATCCTGCTCTAGAACAAAATCCTGGATGGGAAAACAATAAATAAAATTATGCAGTTAAAATATACTTTGTTTTCAAGCATTTCAATGCTTGCCTTCTCTTCTCTGTCTGTATTTTCACAGACAGAGAAAATGAACGTTCTATTCTTGATGGCAGACGATATGCGCCTGAGTTAGGATGCTATGGAGTAAAAGAAGTAAAGACCCCCAATATCGATCGTTTTGCCGCCAGCGGGTTATTATTTCAGAACGCTTACTGTAATATCCCAGTAAGTGGAGCTTCACGCGCCAGTTTATTGACAGGAGTGTATCCACACTATCCAGATCGCTTTGTCAACTATTCCGCTTATGCCAGCAAAGATTGCCCAACCGCAATTCCGATATCAAGATGGTTTACATCACATGGCTATTACACAATCTCAAACGGCAAGGTTTTCCACCATCTTTCAGATCATGCTAATTCATGGAGTGAACCTCCTTACCGTAAACATCCCGACGGATATGATGTATATTGGGCAGAATACAATAAATGGGAATTATGGATGAATGAAGCCTCCGCACGAACTATCAATCCCAAAACAATGCGAGGACCTTTTTGTGAGTGGGCTGAAGTACCTGACACCGCTTATGATGACGGAAAACTGGCATTAAAAGCCATTGCAGACTTAAAACGTTTAAAAGAACAAGGAAAACCTTTCTTTATGGCATGTGGATTTTGGAAGCCACATTTACCTTTTAATGCCCCTAAAAAATATTGGGATTTATATGACCGAGAGAAAATTCCAGTTGCCAATAATCGTTTTCGCCCTGCAGGCTTGCCGGATGAAGTTAAAAACTCTGGAGAAATCTATGCTTACGCACGTACTACCACAGCAGATGATATCTATTTTCAGAAAGAAGCCAAACACGGATATTATGCCTGTTTAAGCTATGTTGACGCCCAAATAGGAAAAGTGCTGGATGCCCTGGATGAGCTAGGTTTAGCAAATAATACCATCGTTGTATTACTAGGAGACCATGGCTGGCATCTAGGGGAACACAACTTTCTCGGTAAGCATAATTTAATGGATCGTTCTACTCACGTTCCTTTAATTGTACGTGTTCCCGGATTGAAAAAAGGAAAAACTAAGTCCATGGTAGAATTCGTAGATTTATATCCAACACTATGTGAACTTTGTCATTTGCCCATACCAAAGAATCAATTAAATGGCACTAGTTTTGTTCCTATTTTAACAAATTTAAAAGCAAAAATAAAAGACCAAGTATATATCCAATGGGAAGGGGGAGACAATGCTGTTAGCAATAGATACAACTATGCGGAATGGAAACAAAAAGAAAAGATTCATTCCCGAATGTTGTTTGACCATCACATAGATCCAGAAGAAAATAAGAACAGGGTCAACGAACGAAAGTATAGAAGCGAAATAAATAAGCTCTCTTCATTTTTAAAGGCTAAAAAAGAAACTTTAATGAAATCACAATGAAAAAACTTTCTGGTTTACCTGCTCTAACCACCGAGATTAGATTATAACTGAAAGACATTTGACGATTGTTTTTTGTAAAATAAGAAGTGATAGGCATATTTTAGTGAGAGAATATACTTCAACCAGTATATCTTTCACTAAAATATCATCGGAAACTGTTTATCATTATTCCTCTAAAATAATCACTACATAAACCGTCATACTCAATTATGCCGGGAATTCATATACGCCTTCACCTGCTCACTAATCTGCTTCATCCCTTTCACCGAAGGATGTCCGCTCATTTTATCAAGCCCTTTCAGTTCAATGCAATCTATCTGATAATGTTTGCAAATCGTTCTGACCGATTCACTGATTTCCTCTCCCAAACCATCATTCAATAGAAAATAAATCTCCACATTAGGATAATAATCAATCATTGTATCCAGCATATAAGCCATAGCAGGGCGGAAAGAATATAAATCTTTTTTGGACCAATCCGCATACTGATACTCTCCTAAAGGTGATTTCGCCCAATAATACATTAGTCGCGCCAAAATAAAAATAATATCAGGACAGCCCAACGCCTTCATCCGGGTGATAAAAGAACGGTCGCTATAATCCTCCGAACGATAACCGGTATGGCAAATAGTAGCACCGGAAAACGAATTATTCACACAAAGACGGTAGTTGTTCTCCTTAATAAACTGATGCCACCAAGTATTACGTACAGAAACCATATCCGTCTTTCTCCCTTCAGGAGGTGTCTTCAGATACCATACAAAATTAGTATCGGGTTGAACATATCCTTCGAAAGTGGAATAAGAATCTCCCAAGATAGAAACTGATTTCAAACCTTGAGCAATGCCTAAATGACAAAATAACGTACAAAACAGCAGAGTTATAATATACTTCTTCATAGGTATTTGATTATTTCGCTTTCAAATATACATCATATTTTGATTTAACACCTATAAAAATAACCTTTTTCTTCTATTTACAGACAAACAAGAAAACATCGATCTGCTTCATAAAAATAAGAACAAATCCGATGGTTACAAATCCTATCTACAAACGTCATTACTTATAAGCCGTAAAATGGAGGCCATTTAACTTTTAAAAGACTAAGTATGACAAGAAACGCTTTTTGGGGACTGTGTATCGGATTATGTCTGGCGGGTACGCAAGCCATCGCTCAAAAGATGGAAAGCAAAAGTATCAAAACGACTGATAAAACAGATAGTATATCATTCCATATCGATGGAATCACCGAAGGAGAATCTTTATTTACTGTTATCGGAGGACCTGAAGCCCCCGTTATCAACGCAGGAATGCCAGGTACAGAAGGGATTCAAGGAGGATTTGAAGGAGGCTCTATCGTAAAAATAAAAGGTACTTATCACATGTTTCCTACCGAACGCGCCGGTGTGAAAGGGATGCCTGCCTATCACGACAGAGTAAAGACACGTATAGGACACTGGACCAGCACTGATGGTGTTCACTGGACACGCCAATCCACTATATTGGAATCAAGCGGTGTCTATGCATTGGTACATGAAGACAATCCCATGAATGACCGCCGTTCCGCCATCTGGTCTTATATGCCTGTATTCAGCGAGGAAAACAACCGATGGTACGGATTTTATCTGGCCTACACCACAGATAAAGAAATTGCACCCAATCATTCTTTCGGCCGCATCTGGAGATGTGAATCCGAAAAGGAAGGTCTAGAAGGAATAGGCGGTCCTTACCGAGATATGGGAATCATTATAGAACCGGGACTGGACTCCCAACTTTGGGAAGGACGGCAAGGGGTCGCTTCTTTCTTCCCATATAAAGTGGATAAAGGCTGGAATGCGTTTATCAGTGGAGCTTATCCTTACGAAACCCGTGCAGATTATCCCTTGAAAGGAGGGGAAAAGCGCAAGGTATGGGCTGTGGGACTGGCCGAATCAGAAACGTTGGAAGGACCATGGAAACGTATGGGTGAGGAAATCAATCCGATAACTTCCATTCACCCGCAGTTTGTAGAGAATCCTATCGTATCCAAATTACCCAACGGAACCTACATAGCGATGTTTGACGGCGGGCCGAACTATTTAAACTTACCCAACAGAATGGGATACACTTTATCCATAGACGGAAAAAACTGGAGCAAAGCACGTTATATCGCCATAGATACCAAAGTTAAAAAATGGTGGACTGTCATGAGGACTCCGCTTTGCCTGATACCCGAAGGAGATAATGTATATACCATTGTTTATACAGCTTGGGATGATACGCGCTTCCACCCCATCGGAATGGTAAAAGTAAAATTAAATCCGGAAGTATTGGATAAGCTGACAGCAGAACTGAAACCAGCTATCCCCTATTTAAATGAAGTCGGTGCACAAGCAATGCCCCGGAATATCGTTCCGATCAAGAATGCATATTTCAATATGCCTCAGCCGAAGCGTCCCGTTTTTCCCGATTTCATCGTCAATATGAAAAACAAAGGAATGACAGAAGATGCCCCTATTACAGATTTAGTGAACCGGACGATTGCTGAAGTCAGCAAACAAGGAGGAGGAACAGTCGTCATTCCTGAGGGAAAATGGAAATCGGCCCGTATTGTACTGAAAAGTAATGTTAATCTACATTTAGCCAAAGGAGCCGAAATAGAGTTTTCCGGTCGTGCGGAAGATTATCTACCGGCGGTTTTCACACGCCATGAAGGGGTAGAAATAATGGGGCCGGCCGCCTTTATTTACGCCAATGGGGAAAACAACATCGCCATTACAGGAGAAGGAACCATTTACGGACCATCTATGGATGCTGAAATCAGAAAACGTCCTAACGGTGCTTCAGTGGTAGAAAAAGATGTCCCGTGGGACATGCCTATAGAACAACGTATCTATGACGGTATGGAAGGCAGGACTTTCTATCGTCCTAAAACAATCTCTCCTATCAACTGTACCAATGTATTAATAGAAGGGATCACGATGGAAAGAAGCACCTTATGGAATGTGGTACCCATTTATTGCGAGAATGTAATTATAAGAGGCATTACCGTTAATTCCACCAAGGTGCCCAGCGGAGACGGTATTGATATAGAATCTTGTAAAAATGTATTAATTGAATACTGCACGCTGAACTGCGGTGATGATTGCTTTACCCTGAAAGCCGGTAGAGCAGAAGACGGATTACGTGTAGGCAAACCTACAGAAAACGTAATTATCCGCTACTCGCTGGCCCAGCATGGACATGGCGGGATTACTTGTGGTAGTGAAACAGCCGGAGTGATCAAGAATCTGTATGTACACGATTGTGTATTTGACGGCACTCGTACCGGCATCCGTTTCAAAACGCGACGCAACCGTGGAGGAGGCAGTGACAACACTTACTATGAGAGACTGCGCATGATCAATGTAGGAAAAGCCTTTACTTGGGATTTGTTGGGCAGTGCTTATTATATGGGCGAACTGGCCGCACGCTATCCGGCAAGAAAAGTAAACCGGCTGACACCTGATGTAAAGAATATCCTGATCAAAGATTTCATTGTAGAATCAGCCGACCAGTTCTTTACCGCCAATGGTATTCCTGAAATACCTTTCAACCAGGTAGTGATAGAAAATGGAGAGATCAAATGCAAGAAATTAATCGGCGCCCTGAATGATGCCGCCGGATTTACGATGCGGAAGCTGACGATAGAATCGCTGCATAATGACATTCACATATTGGATGGAAAAGACATCCTGTTCGAGGATATACATTTCAAACTCCCTAGTGAAGAAATTAGGGTGAATGTAGAAGGTAAGAAATCCAAAAACATTATTTTCAAGAACATAAATGCCAATCAGGAAAAGGTTGAATATAAAAAGGAATCTCCCATGAGAATAGAAATAAAATAATTCTATCGGCATATTAATTCCCTATAACTGTATCATTTTTCATCATAATGTATGATTTTCCATTGTAAGGCGGGTTATCCCGCCTTATTTTTGTATCATGAAAACAGTATTCAATGGTATTATGAAAAACAAATGGACCAAACTGACAGCTTTAGTAATAGCTGCCCTGTGGAGTGGACCAACTGTGCAGGCACAAGCTCCGCACCCCGAACGTATCTATTTATCGGGAACCGGTATTGACGACACCAGGACTTGGGAGTTCTTTTGTTCAGGAGGACAAAACAGTGGAAAATGGAAAAAGATCGAAGTACCCTGCAACTGGGAACTGCAAGGATTCGGAGAATATACTTACGGTCGTTGGTACACTATAAAAGGTGAAAGGCCAAGCGACGAAACGGGCATTTATCGATATAAATTTGAATCCCCGGCAACAACTTCCGGTGAGCGGATAAAAATATTCTTTGACGGAGTGATGACCGACACGGAAGTTTCATCAATGGAAAACCCGCAGGCGAGATGCATCAGGAGGATTCTACCGCTTCAGTTATGATATCACCGATTTATTGAAGCCCGGCAAAAAGAACCTGCTTGAAGTAAAGATAGCTAAAGAATCAGCCAACAAATCCATCAATGCAGCCGAACGTAAAGCCGACTGGTGGCTGTATGGTGGTATTTACAGACCTGTATGGCTGGAAGTTGTCCCGGCAGTCCACATGCGACATTTTATTCTGAACGCCGATCAGCATGGAAAATTGCAAGCGGCAATAGAAATGGAAGGAGATGCCAAAGGATATGAATTGTCTGTTTCCGTCCGTTCATTAAAGGATGGAAAAGACATATACACTCAAGAAAACAAATCTAGCATTTCTCATCAGATTAAGGATTCGAACAAGGAACAGTTGGTGGAAGGGAACTGGATGAACATCCAACCTTGGTCTACAGAGGACCCCAATCTGTACGTAGCCAGATTGGAACTGAAAGACCCCGAAGGGAAAACGGTGCAAAGCCGTGAAACGCGGATAGGTTTCCGCACCATTGAATTCTTTCCACAAGACGGAGTTTATCTGAATGGCACCAAACTCGTGGTGAAAGGTGTCAACCGCCATTCTTTTTCCGTAGATGGAGGTCGTGCTACCAGTGCAGCTATGAGCGTCAGGATGCCTTGCTGGTAAAAGAGATGAATATGAATGCAGTCCGTTCACATTATCCGCCTGATGAACATTTCCTGGATATGTGTGATTCATTAGGAATTGTCTATATGGATGAACTGGCAGGATGGCAAAACGGATACGATTCAAAAGTAGGTCCTAAATTAGTCAAAGAAATGATAGAACGCGATGTGAATCATCCTTCCATCATTATTTGGAGTAATGGCAACGAAGGAGGATGGAATTATAATCTTGATCCTTTATTCGCCAAATACGATAAATTACAGAAACGCCACATGGTACATCCTTGGGCCGATTTCAATGATCTGGACACCCACCATTATCCCACTTATCTGACCGGAGTGGCACGTTTTACCAACGGCTATAAAGTATTTATGCCTACCGAATTCATGCATGCCATGTATGATCAGGGAGGTGGTGCCGGACTACGTGACTTTTGGGATCGTTGGTGCACGAACCCATGTTTGCCGGAGGCTTTATCTGGGTATTCTGTGACGAAGCTCCCAAACGTTCTGATAAAGGAGGCATATTGGATTCAGATAAATCCAATGCTCCTGACGGGGTAGTAGGTCCGCGTAGAGAAAAAGAAGGAAGTTACTATGCTATCCGCGCACAATGGTCGCCCATCCAGTTAAAACCGCTGCTGATTACTGACCACTTTGACGGCAGCTTCCTGGTTACTAATGAATATACTTATACTAACTTGGACAAATGTCGCATGACTTACAAAATACGTACTTGCGAAACACCTTTGAAAGATGCAATGGAAAGCGGTAAAGTTATCGCAGAAGGCCATGTACAACTGCCTGCCATCACACCGGGTGAAACTGGAAAAGCCCGCTTCACTCTTCCTGCTTCTTTCCGGGAAGGTGATGTACTGGAGTTAGAGGCTTTTGACAAAGAGGGGAAAAGTATCTGTAACTGGACCTATCCTATCCGACTGGCAAAACAATACTTTGATCATAAAATGGCACAGACTCCGATGACTCTGGAAACGGTACAGCGGCAACCGCCACTCAAACCGCTACCACCATCGAACTGAAAAGCGACCGTGTAACCGTCACTTTTTAACCCGGCTACCGGCATGATCAGCCGTATCACATCAGGAGGAACAGAAGTTCCATTCAAAGACGGCCCTGTGGCAGTGGGCATGAAAATGCGCTACGAACCAACATTGAGCTATGTCCGCAACAGCAACGAGGGGGCTGTTTACTGTGCCAAATACAAAGGTGCCGCCGACTCCATCGTATGGCGTCTTACGGACAAAGGACTACTCTATATGGATGCCATTCTGCTGAACCGGGCTTCCGGCGGAGGTGGATTTGATGATGCTTTCATGGACTCCAAAGTATTCAATCTCGGTCTGACTTTCTCTTATCCTGAAAAGAATTGCTCCGGCATGAAATGGATGGGCCGCGGTCCATACCGTGTCTGGAAAAACCGGATTCCGGGAACGAATTATGGAGTATGGCACAAAGAGTATAACAATACCATTACCGGAGAAAGTTTTGAAAATCTGGTTTATCCGGAATTTAAAGGATATCATGCCAATATGTATTGGGCCACTTTGGAAAGTGACACAACACCGTTCACCATTTATTCCCGGAATGACGGTATCTTCTTCCATGTGTTCACTCCCGAAGAACCGAAAGGACGCGTAAAAGACACCATGCCCAAATTCCCTGAAGGGGATATATCCTTCCTGCTGGACATCCCGGCTATTTGCTCCTTTAAACCAATTGAGCAACAAGGGCCGAACAGCCAGCCGGGTAATATCCGTATCAAATCGGGGGATGAAGGACTACACCTTAATTTGATGTTTGATTTCCGACAATAAACAAGTGAATAGTGATTAATTTAATAGCAGAATCATGAAATTAATAACTTTTGTATGTGCCGTCTTTCTATGCCTTCCGTCTTTGGCACAAGAAAAATTTCCGGACGGCACACCTGTATCCGATTGGTTTAAGGACAGTAAAATAGTAGATATAAACACATTAGGTAAAAAATACATTCTGACAGATTACGGCGTCATCAATGACAGTACCCTGTTACAAACAGAGAAAATACAATCTGCCATCGATGCTGCCGCACAAAATGGTGGCGGAGTTATCGTTATTCCCAAAGGAACCTATTTAAGCGGAGCGCTGTTCTTCAAACCCAAAACACACCTGCATCTGGAGGAAGGAGCTGTGTTGAAGGGAAGTGATGATATCAGCAACTTCCCCATCATAGACACCCGCATGGAAGGGCAAAGCTTGAAATATTTCGCGGCGTTGGTCAATGCCGACAAAGTGGATGGCTTTACGTTATCTGGAAAAGGAACTATTGATGGTAACGGATTAAGATATTGGAAATCATTTTGGCTTCGTCGAAAAGTCAATCCCCAATGTACCAATATGGATGAATTACGTCCCCGGCTGGTTCATATTTCCCATAGCAATAACGTCCAACTCTCAGGAGTACGCCTCATTAACTCTCCCTTTTGGACTACCCATCTTTATAAATGTAATCACATAAAAATATTGAACCTCTATATTTTCTCACCGGAGAGACCGGTAAAGGCTCCAAGTACGGATGCCATTGATATTGATGTATGCAGCAATGTACTGGTAAAGAACTGCTATATGTCTGTCAATGATGACGCCATAGCTTTAAAAGGCGGCAAAGGCCCTTGGGCAGACCAAGACCCGAATAATGGAGGAAATTCCAACATCATCATAGAAGATTGTACATACGGTTTCTGCCACGGCGCCCTCACTTGTGGAAGCGAATCCATCCACAATCGCAATATTATCTTGCGACGCATTCACATCACCAATGCCAATCGTTTGTTATGGTTAAAGATGCGGCCGGACACACCTCAACAATATGAATATATTCTGGTAGAAGATATCACCGGAGATGCAGATCATTTTCTGTATATCAAACCTTGGACGCAATTCTTTGACCTGAAAGATCGAAAAGACATTCCCATTTCTTACTCAAACCATGTGACAATGAGAAACATTGATTTTAAATGCGATAATTTCTTCAGTGTAGAAAAGTCTGATCAATATCAACTTACTAACTTTACATTCGAAAACCTGAACATTAAAGCTAAAAACGGGAAATGCGACAAAGAAATGATTGACAATTTCATTTGGAAAAAGGTAAGTATAAATAATATAAAATAAAATCAGCAGTTGAATAAATCAAATTCAACAAGATCTAATCACAAGCCACGTCTGGCACTATCCAAACGTGGCTCCTATTTTTTCAACATGAAATTCACAAAATTCCGGTGTATTCCACATATATCCGGCATTCGTTTCTTTACTCAATAGTTCAATAACTCTTCCAAGCATCAGCCTCTTTGGCATTACGGGCTTTTGCACGCATTTTCTTACTGAAAATGATTCCGAGCAGCTTATCGGCATCAAACGTAGCACTGATACCCGCCCCCACCATCAAAGCACTAGGAGTAAATTTGCCTGCCGGCGCAGGTTCCAAACGAGAATCATAGCTGCCAGCAACTCTTTGTTGATAGGAATCTCTACATAAATTTGTTCCTCTTCCGGAGTTTCAAACGGTCCGTACGGCAATAGTCTGATATACCCTCTACCATCTATTGTATCCACTTGAGAGATATAATAACGAGGAAGTTCCGTTTCAAACTTCATGTTTTTTTTAGGGAAGGGAGTTGATTTCATTTTCCACTTTTCAGGATTGAACAATCTGTCAATTTCTTTCTGTGTTTCATCATCTATCACAATTTCGACTTGACCGCTCAATAGTTGCTGCAAACGCAAAGAGTCCTGTTTGGTCAACTGCTTAGCCTCATTCGTTCTCTGGGCAAATGACAACACCGAGAAACAAAAACATAACAAAAGGAAGAATATACGTTTCATAGCTATCTATTTTTAGTAACTTCCTAAAGATACGCAAAAGTAACGTATGTTCATCCTTTTCATGTCTTTTTCTTTCGTTCTTTTTTTCGTTAATTCTGGTAATAAACTCGTTTTACCCTATTAGACACACTGGTCAAGATCTCGTATGGAATAGTTTCCAGAATCTCTGACAGAACAGTGACCGGTAAATCATCTCCGAAGATGATAGCTTTATCCCCTTCCTTACAATCAATATCCGTCACATCAATCATGCACACATCCATACAGATATTACCCACGTATGACGCTTTCTGCCCATTCACCAAACAATAGGCATGTCCATTTCCCAAACGTCGGTTCAGTCCGTCGGCATAGCCGATAGGAATAGCGGCAATACGGGAATCCCTTTCCAAATGTCCTTTACGACTATACCCCACTGTTTCTTCCTTAGGAACCTCATGAATCTGAAGAATAGTGGTTTTTAATGTACTTACATTATTGATAATCTGATAGGTAAACGGATCAATTCCATAAAGACCGATTCCCAAACGCACCATATCGAACTGAGCACCCGGATAGCGTTCTATCCCGGCTGTATTACAGATATGACGCAATATCTTATGCTGAAAAGCCTCCTGCAAACATTCAGAAGCAGCTTCAAACATTTCTATCTGTCTGCGCGTAAACGAATCAAACTGAGCCCCGTCACTGCCTACCAAATGAGAGAATACAGAACGTGGAATAACAGCTGTCTGCTTCTTCAGACGGTCTATCAGTCTGGAATCTCTTCGGGTGCAAAACCCAAACGGTGCATCCCCGTATCCAATTTAATATGAATGGGGAAATTCGTTACGCCTTCTTTCTCAGCAGCTTTAATCAGTTCATTCAATAAATGAAAACTGTAAACCTCGGGTTCCAATTTATAATCAAACATGGTCTTGAATGCTGTCAACTCAGGATTCATAATCATAATGGAACAGGTGATTCCCGCTTTCCGCAAATCCGAACCTTCATCAGCCACAGCTACCGCCAAGTAATCCACACGGTGATCTTGCAGTGTTTTAGCTATCTCGTATGAACCGGCACCGTATGCAGAAGCCTTCACCATACATACCATTTTTGTTTCCGGTTTCAGTTTGCTGCGATAATAATTCAAGTTATCAACCAAAGCATTCAAATTGATCTCCAAAATGGTTTCATGCACTTTCAGTTCCAAACGATCTGAAATCCGGTCAAAATGAAAAGCACGCGAACCTTTTACCAAAATCACCTCATTACGCAGCCCGGCCAGCAAATCCGATTCCAATAATTCTTCTGTAGTACGAAAAAAATACTTTTCTATCTCAAAACGGGCAGCAGCAGTCCGAATTTCCTCTCCTACCCCGACAATCTTCTCTACTCCCCGGCTATGTACCAATTCGGCAACCTGACGATAAAGTAGTTTGCTGCTCTGTCCTGTTTCAAGCATATCCGAGAGGATAAGTGTCCGTTTTTTCCCTTTATCATCAGAACGACGCGACATAAAGTCAAGAGCAATATCCAAAGAAGCCAAATCTGAATTATAACTATCATTGATCAACACACAGCCATTCTTGCCTTCTTTTACCTCCAGACGCATAGCAATCTGTTCCAAACGCGCCATGCGCTCGGTTATTTGTTCAGGGGGAACCATCATATACAAAGCCACAGCCAGACAATGCAACGAATTCTCAATAGAAGCGTCATCTATAAAAGGAATACTAAATTCATTCGGCATCCCCAGATAACGGTATTTAATAGTGGTAGCATGTTCTCCTTTTTGAATGGACTCAATAAACAACGGACGTTCATTGTCCTTTTTCGACCAAGCAATCTCACGCGAGGCAAAAAGAGATTTTGCCACACACGAACTTATCAATTCGTTATCGCCATCATAAACAATAACGTCACAGTCTTTGAACAAAGTAAGTTTCTCCATACATTTATCCTGTAAAGAGAAAAAATTCTCTTGATGCGCACCACCAATATTAGTCAAAATACCCACAGTAGGTTTAATGATAGTCTGCAACGCCTCCATTTCACCCATTTCGGAAATACCCGCTTCAAAAATAGCCAACTCAGTGTGCTCATTCATCAACCACACCGAAAGTGGCACACCTATCTGTGAGTTATAGCTACGTGGCGAACGGGTTACCACACGATCTGGACTAAGCAATTGATATAACCATTCCTTCACAATGGTTTTTCCATTACTTCCCGTAATTCCTATAACCGGAATCTGAAACTGCTCCCGATGTTTTTCCGCCAATTTCTGTAATCCTTTCAGAGGATTGGTCAACTGCAGGAAATTCGCATCTTGAAAAGATTGCATATCAGCCGGCAATTCACCCACTACAAAGTTACGGACTCCACGTTCATACAATTCCGAAAGATATTTATGCCCGTCATTCCGTTTGGTTTTTAAAGCAAAAAATAATGTTTCTTCCGGAAAACACAATGAACGGCTATCAGTTAAAATCCAATCAATCTGTGCACTACGGTTTCCAAACCGCTTTGCTCCCAGAACTTTTTCTATATTTTCAATCGAGCTTGACATTGTTCTAATTCTTTTTGAAGGTCAAAATACGGGAACTTTTCTTTAAGTCGCTCTATCTTTAACACTATTTGAGTTAAAAATTTACGATATGTTTCAGATTGGGCATTAAACGGTTTGTGAGCTAAAGCCTTCCGGATATCCTCCCACTCTTTCATTATTCTATCCGTTTCTTTACTAAAATAACATTCTGTAAAACATTCCCATAGATAAGATACAGCTACAGGAGAGGGATGCAACATGTCATCTGCATAAAAACGATAATCACGAAGTTCATCCATCATGATTTCATAAGAAGGGAAATAGTAACAATCAGACCAGCGGCGGCACAATTCATCCGCTGCGAGGAGCAAAGTGGACTTACTTATCTGATTACCATGCATACCATCTTTGCTATGCCGTATGGGGCTGACAGTGAAAAGTATCTTCAAGGACGGATTTACTTTTCTCAATTCCACCAACACACATTCCCATTCAGTGACAATTTCCTCTACTGTAAGAAGTTGTCGGGTAAAAAGGCTGTCGGGCTGTTTATGGCAATTTCCTACCACCATGGTCCTTTCTTTCAGCCAATAAGCAAAAGCAGTCCCCCAAGTAATAACCAGCCAATCAAGCTGAGGAAGTCCGGCTGAAGCCTGTGCCAGCCGAGTATTTATAGAAGATAAACAAGATGCTGCCGTAGAGGCTGAAAAAACACTATGATGCATCCAACTGTGCCAACAGCCTCCGGCATAGAACAAATCCTCTTCCATATATGTTTGATGGGATAGAATTTGCCAAAGAGCTTCCACAACAGATAAAGGATTATAGAGAATTCCAAAAGGATTTACATCACAACGGAACTTATTTGTTAACAACAAATTTCCGATATTTTCCGCAAAACAAGAACCAAATAGCATGATTCGATCCGAATGTCGGATTTCTGCTTCCCTTTTAGGTAATTCTACTTGCGTTCTGAAATTCATACGATAAGAAAAGCTTTTAAAATTTAAGGGCAAATGTAATCATAATACACATATTTATGCTATTTTTGCACGATATTTATCATATCATAAGAATGGAACAGGATAATTTATATAACTTGCTGCAAAGCATAGATACTCCGGACGATTTGCGTCATTTAAGCGCAGACAAACTGCCCGAAGTGTGTAAAGAGCTAAGGCAAAAGATTATAGATGAGCTCTCATGTAATCCGGGGCATTTCGGTTCCAGTTTGGGCGTAATAGAACTGACCGTCGCCTTACATTATGTATTCAACACGCCCTATGACCGCATTGTATGGGATGTAGGGCATCAAGCTTACGGGCATAAAATTTTAACCGGACGCCGGGATGCGTTCTGCACCAACCGTAAACTAAATGGTATACGTCCTTTCCCTTCTCCATCCGAAAGTGAATATGACACATTTACTTGCGGGCATGCGTCAAATTCTATTTCCGCAGCTTTGGGTATGGCTGTAGCAGCCAAAAAACACGGAGAGAACAACCGGCATGTCGTTGCCGTAATTGGTGACGGTTCCATGAGTGGCGGACTAGCTTTCGAAGGACTGAACAATGCCTCGTCAACTCCTAATAACCTGCTGATTATCCTGAATGACAACAATATGGCTATAGACCGTAGTGTAGGAGGTATGAAACAATATCTGTTGAACCTGCAAATGTCTGAAGGATACAACCGGATACGCTATAAAATATCACAAATGTTCCATCGATGGGGTATCCTGAATGAAGAACGCCGGAAAAGCCTGATACGATTTAACAACAGCCTGAAATCCATGCTGGTACAACAGCAAAATGTATTTGAAGGCATGAATATCCGTTATTTCGGACCTATTGATGGACACGATGTCAACAATTTGGCACGTGTATTAAAAGAGATTAAAGATATGCAAGGACCTAAACTACTCCATATACATACCACCAAAGGAAAAGGTTTCGGTCCGGCAGAAAAAGCTGCCACCATCTGGCATGCTCCAGGCATATTCGACAAAGAAACCGGAGAGCGTATCGTTGTCGATACCAAAGGAATGCCCCCTTTGTTTCAGGATGTTTTTGGAAATACCCTATTGGAACTAGCCCAAACAAACGATAAAATCGTAGGAGTTACTCCCGCAATGCCTTCAGGATGCTCCATGAACATATTAATGAAAGCCATGCCCGAAAGAGGTTTTGATGTGGGAATTGCCGAAGGACATGCCGTTACTTTTTCAGGAGGAATGGCAAAAGATGGCCTATTACCTTTCTGCAATATCTATTCGTCTTTCATGCAACGTGCCTATGACAATGTGATTCACGATATAGCGATACAAAAACTCAATGTAGTATTATGCCTAGACCGCGCTGGATTAGTAGGGGAAGACGGTCCTACTCATCACGGAGCATTCGATCTGGCTTATATGAGACCGATACCCAATCTCATTGTAGCCTCCCCTTACAACGAACATGAACTACGTTGTTTGATGTATACCGCCCAGTTACCCAATAAAGGTCCTTTTGTCATCCGTTATCCACGCGGAAGAGGGTCATTGGTAGACTGGAAATGCCCAATGCAAGAGATTGAGATAGGAAAAGGAAGAAAATTAAAAGAAGGAAAAGACATAGCGGTCATTACACTGGGTCCCATTGGTGTTCAAGCAGAAAAGGCTATCACACATGCCGAACAGGAAACAGGAAAAAGCATTGCCCATTATGATTTGCGTTTCTTAAAGCCGTTAGATGAAAGTATGTTACACGAAATAGGCAAGAGATTCAAGCAAGTGGTCACTATTGAAGATGGTGTGCTAAAAGGTGGAATGGGCAGTGCCATACTGGAATTTATGGCAGATAATGAGTACAATCCACAAGTAAAACGTGTCGGATTACCGGATCTATTTGTCCAGCATGGTTCAGTAAAAGAACTATATCATATTTGCGGCATGGACGAAGAAGGTATTTACAAAATTTTGATATCATTCTAAGAGAGACGAACAATGAAAATCATTATTGCAGGAGCAGGAGCAGTAGGCACCCATTTGGCGAAATTATTATCGGATGAAAAGCAAGACATCATTTTGATGGATGAAAACGAAGAAAAGTTGAGCAAACTTGATTCCAACTTCGACTTAATGACTGTCAATGCATCCCCCACTTCCATTTCCGGCCTTAAAAATGCAGGAGTGGCAGGCGCAGATTTATTTATCGGGGTCATGCCAGAAGAAAGCCGCAATATGACGGCCTGCATGTTGGCTACTAATATGGGAGCTAAAAAGACTGTAGCCCGGATTGACAATTACGAATATCTACTTCCTAAACATAAAGAATTCTTTTCCCAACTAGGAGTACACTCACTGATTTATCCGGAAATGCTGGCTGCTAAAGATATAGTAGATGCCATCAAAATGAGCTGGATACGTCAGTGGTGGGAGTTTTGCGGCGGTGCACTAGTCCTGATAGGTACCAAAATGCGAGAAACGGCAGAAATTCTGAACGTTCCCCTTCATGAACTGGGAGGACGTAATATTCCATTCCATATTGTAGCTATTAAGCGGGGAAATGAAACAATCATCCCCCGTGGAGACGATGCTATCAAATTGCATGATATTGTTTATTTCACCACAACAAAGAAATACATTCCTTATATCCGTAAAATAGCAGGAAAAGAAACTTATCCCGATGTACGCAATGTAATGATTATGGGTGGCAGCCGAATCGCTGTACGCACCACACAATACGTACCAGATTATATGCAGGTCAAGATTATTGAGAATGACATCAACAGATGCAACCGACTTACTGAAGCTGTGGACGAAAAAGTAATGATTATCAACGGAGATGGGCGGGATATGGATTTACTCATGGAAGAAGGATTAAGGAATACCGAGGCTTTTGTCGCTTTGACAGACAATTCTGAGACCAATATTCTGGCCTGTCTTGCCGCTAAACGCATGGGAGTAACCAAGACTGTGGCGGAAGTAGAAAATATTGATTATATCAGTATGGCAGAAAGCTTGGATATCGGTACGGTTATCAATAAAAAGATGATTGCCGCCAGCCATATTTACCAAATGATGCTGGACGCCGATGTTTCTAATGTAAAATGTCTGACCTTCGCTAATGCTGATGTGGCTGAATTCACAGTCAAAAATGGTTCCCGTATTACCAAATGCGCTGTCAAAGACGCCGGATTACCCAAAGGGGCAACCATCGGCGGACTCATCCGCAATGGCGAAGGTATATTGGTAACAGGTAATACTGTTATTCAGCCCAATGACCATGTTGTGGTATTCTGTTTAGGATGATGATTAAGAAAATAGAAAAATTCTTCAATTGATGATAAACACAAAAATGATAGCCCGGATTATGGGTTCTCTATTCTTCATAGAAGCAGGCTTCCTTATTCTATGCTCCTTTCTTGCTGTTTATTATAATGAATCGGATCTTTCCGCTTTCCTAACTTCTACAGCAATTACAGTAGGGGCAGGCATCATAGCCTCTCTGACCGGCAAAAATGCAGAAAAGAAGATCAGTCGCCGTGACGGATATGTTATTGTAACTTTCGCATGGGTCTTTTTTTTCTTTATTCGGTATGCTTCCATTCTATCTGAGCGGATATATTCCCTGTATAACGGACGCTTTCTTTGAAACCATGTCGGGGTTCACCACTACGGGAGCAAGTATTTTGAACAATATAGAGTCATTGCCACACGGGCTTTTGTTCTGGCGAAGTATGACACAATGGATCGGCGGATTAGGAATTGTATTTTTCACTATTGCCGTATTACCGATCTTCGGAGTGGGCAGTGTACAATTATTTGCTGCTGAAGCCACCGGCCCCACCCATGATAAAGTACATCCGCGTATTGGTGTTACAGCCAAATGGATCTGGACTATCTATCTAGACTGACCATTGCCGAGATTATTCTGTTGATTGCCGGAGGTATGGACTTTTTCGACAGTGTATGTCATTCTCTGACCACTGCCGCCACAGGAGGGTATTCAACCAAACAAAACAGTATTGCATTCTTTAATTCTCCTTATATAGAATATGTTATTACCTTGTTCATGTTCTTGTCGGGCATTAATTTCACCTTGTTATATTTATTATTCTTAAAAGGAAATTTTAAACGCTTATTCCAAAACACAGAACTCCACTGGTATTTGGGAACAGTGGGATTTTTTACACTTTTCACTACCGTCACTCTTATTTTCACCAGTCCGTTCAGTATTGAGGAATCTTTCCGTAAAGCCATATTTCAGGTTGTTTCCTTACAAACCACTACCGGATTCATTTCTGCAGATTATATGACCTGGGTACCTGTACTTTGGACATTAATGTGCATCATCATGTTGTTCGGAGCTTGTGCCGGATCCACTACAGGAGGAATAAAATGTATACGTATAGCCATTATGAGCCGTATTTCTAAAAATGAATTCAAACATATCATTCATCCCAATGCTATACTTCCTGTACGTATCAACCACCAAGTTGTTTCATCAACAACCAAGTCAGCAGTACTTGCATTCATTTTTCTATATATGGCAATTATTTTTATTGGATGGCTGGTTCTTATGCTGTTTGGAGTAGGATTTGAAGAAGCTTACAGCGTAGTCATTTCCAGTTTGGGCAATGTAGGCCAGGTATTGGAAAATGCGGTCCGTCCTATTCATGGAGCGGATTGCCGGATGCAGCAAAATGGACAAGCGCAATACTGATGCTAATAGGGCGTTTGGAGTTATTTACCGTACTTCTGCTCTTTATGCCGAGTTTTTGGAAAAAGCACTGACATTCACTTCCTATAACCATTTTTATACATAAATAATTCAAAAAATCTCAATGAAGCTTCAAATAATTGGCTATCTTTGCACCCTCATTAAAAGGGTAACAAGATGAATAATATGTTGAGATACGTTGTATATATCCTATTATTTCTACTGTTTACGATAACAGTAGATCAGGATCATTATACGGTTGAACCGACAGATCTACACCCACAGACATCTTGTTACCAGCAACAACAAGACCCTTGCAAAAGAACAGTGGATTTCCTGTTTACCAACAATTTTGCAGATATGCCACAAATAGCCATATCACTTGACAACCCTTCCACATCAAAGTTTAAATGTATAGTCCGCATTTTAACAGCATTGAGCGAACTTAAAAAGCAAGAGCTACAAACAAACCATATAGTTTGCCACACCTTTCATTCGCTTTACACTGATGCCGTAGATTATTATATCTATGCACTCCGGCGGATCATCATTTAATTT
>ENA-OQBT01000266-OQBT01000266.1-human-gut-metagenome-genome-assembly--contig:-NODE-266-length-36008-cov-14.595273_pt1 | contig 36008 bp, 49 predicted proteins | sample MGYA00242749_ERZ504557 | MGnify/ENA primary metagenome ERZ504557 (study PRJEB26092, sample SAMD00036243) | human gut metagenome | host: Homo sapiens | study: EMG produced TPA metagenomics assembly of... | reverse complement strand
CTTTTCTTTTGTTGCTTCTTACGTTCTTAGCCAAAATCGTTTCCCTCCTTACTTAAAGAATCTTATTTCTTCTTACCTGCTACGGCTTTTCTCGGACCTTTACGGGTACGTGCGTTCGTCTTGGTGCGCTGACCGCGGACCGGAAGACCTGCACGATGACGTTTGCCGCGATACGAATTAACTTCGATCAGGCGTTTGATGTTGAGTGCTGTTTCACGGCGAAGGTCGCCTTCAACTTTATATTCAGAACCGATGACTTCACGAATCTTCTGTACTTCGTCTTCTGTCAGGTCGCGAACGCGGGTATCCGGGTTTACGCCAGTCTTAGCCAGAATTTTCTGGGAAGAAGAAAGACCAATACCTAAAATGTAAGTCAAACCAATTTCAACTCGTTTATCACGTGGTAAATCCACACCGGCTATACGTGCCATCTATTCATTCACCTCCTGTTTATTAACCCTGTTTCTGTTTATGTTTCGGATTTTCGCAAATGACCATGACGCGGCCTTTACGTTTGATAATTTTGCATTTTTCGCAAATCTTTTTTACTGACGGTTTTACCTTCATCGTTAACCTCCTGCGTAATACTCTTACTTAAAGCGGTACGTGATACGACCGCGATTCAGATCATACGGTGTCAATTCAAGTGTGACCCGGTCGCCCGGAAGGATACGAATGAAATTCATCCGCATTTTACCGGAGACATGAGCCAGCACGATGTGATCGTTTTCAAGCTTGACTTTGAACATGGCGTTTGGCAAAGCTTCAACGACGACGCTTCTACTTCAATGACATCTACCTTCGACATAGTAACCTCCCTGGTCAATTCTTCACAGCCCGGTTCAAGACGGACCGTATCCATTCATTGCTGATTCTCGCGGGACCAGCGCTTCCAGTGGATACGCTCGTTCCCAATATCCGGAGATGCCGGCAATTCTTTTTCTTCGGCTTATCCAGGTTGTACTTTCTACCGTCAGCAATCCATACGTAGGGATAAGCCAGACTGCCGACAACAACATACAAGTGGCCTTTATCCCTGCCTGCCAGGCTTTCTACGACCGTGCAGACAGGTATCATCTGAGTCCGTTCCATACTTACTCTTCCGGTAACGTCAGAATTTCAGGACCGTTTTCCGTGATGGCTACTGTATGTTCGAAGTGGGCTGCCGGTTTGCCGTCACGCGTGACGACGGTCCAGCCGTTCTTCAGCTGGCGGACCTTTTCGGTGCCCATATTGATCATCGGTTCAATGGCCAGGACCATGCCCGGTTCCAGCAGTTCGCCGTGACCGGCCATGCCATAGTTCGGCACTTCCGGATCTTCATGCATATCCGTGCCGATGCCGTGGCCGACGTAGTCGCGGACGACGCCGTATCCGAAGGATTCGGCATAAGACTGGACTGCGTGGCCGATGTCGCCGAGGTGATTTCCGGCTACGGCCTGTTCGATGCCTTATAAAGGCTTTCTTCGGTGACCTTCAAGAGCTTGAGGGTCGCCGGACGAACGTGACCGACAGGAATCGTTACCGTCGAATCGCCATGGTAGCCATTCTTGTTTACTACTAAATCAATGCTGATTATATCGCCATCTTTGAGCTTGCGGTGGCCCGGGATGCCGTGGACGACTTCTTCATTTACGCTGGCGCAAATGGTTGCCGGGAACCCGTAGTAGCCTTTGCAGCTCGGAAAAGCGCCGCAGCTGCGGATGTATTCTTCACAGCGCTGGTCGAGTTCGCCTGTCGTAATGCCAGGCTGAGCCAGTTTCTTCATGAGCTGAAGTGCGTTGGCAGTAATGCGGCCAGCTTCGCGAATATACTCAATTTCCCGTTTCGATTTTAAAATAATCATGCTTATTTACTCTTTTCAAGACTAGCGACGATGTCTTTGTAGACATCTTCCATGCTCTGTTTGCCATCGATTTCGATGTAGAGATTGGAATTCTTATAGTAGTCGATGAGCGGTTTCGTCTGTGCAGCGTAGACGCTCAAGCGTTTCTTGACGGTTTCGACTTTGTCGTCATCGCGCTGATACAATTCACCGCCGCATTTATCGCAGACGTTCTTCACCTTGGACGGTTTGAATGTGACATGGTATGTCGCACCGCAGGAGCGGCAGATCTGACGGCCCGTCGTCCGTTTGATGAGTTCTTCATCGGGGACGGCGATGTTGATGACGCCATCGAGTTTGATGCCTAAATCCCGGAGGATAGCATCGAGGGATACAGCCTGGCTGGTCGTGCGCGGGAAACCGTCGAGGATGAAGCCTTTTTTGCAATCATCTTTGGCAAGGCGTTCTTTGACGATGCCAACGGTAACAGCGTCCGGTACGAGCTGGCCGTTATCCATGTACTTCTTGGCTTCGAGGCCGAGCGGGGTCTGTTCTTTTACAGCCGCCCGGAACATGTCGCCTGTCGAAATCTGGGGAATACCATATTTTTCAATCAATCGTTCAGCCTGGGTACCTTTACCAGCACCCGGAGGGCCCATTAAAAGAATATACACTCAAACTACCCCCTTATTATTTCATAAATCCTTGATATTGTCTATTCAAAACTAAGGATTCTGCCTGTTTCATCGTGTCGATGGCAACACCGACGACGATGAGGATGGCTGTACCGCCGAAGTAGACCCCTTCGATGCCCGTGATCCAGCCGATGAAGTTCGGCAGGATGGCAATGAAGGCCAGGAAGAAGGCACCGGCGAGGGTGATCCTCGTCATGATGCGATCGATATACATGGCCGTCGGCTGACCCGGTCGGATGCCAGGGATGAAGCCGCCGTATTTCTGCATATTTTCCGTAAGCTGCGGGATGTTCAGCGAAATAGCCGTGTAGAAATATGTGAAGAACATAATCAGGAGTGCGTACATGACGGTGTTGGTCACCGTGCCCCATGCAAAGAAGCTTGCGATCCACTGGATCGTGTCATTCTGTACGAACTGTGCGATGGTAATCGGGAACATCAGTACAGACGAAGCAAAGATGATGGGAATGACGCCAGCCTGGTTGACTTTCAGCGGAATGTGTGTCGAGTGACCGCCATACATCTTACGGCCGACGATACGTTTCGCATACTGTACCGTGACGCGGCGCTGACCCTGGGTGACTTCGATGACCACGACGATCATGAACAAGGCGATAACAGCAAAAAGCAAGGCCTGGAAGATGTTGATCGAACCAGCCTGGATATACTTGTAAATCGTCATGCACCCTTGAGGGAAACGCGCTACGATACCCGCGAAGATGATGAGAGAAATGCCGTTGCCGATCCCACCAGCTGTGATCTGGTCACCGAGCCACATGAGGAAACACGTGCCTGCCGTGAGGATCAGCGAGACCATGACGACCATGGCCCAGCTGTCGACGATGAGGCATTGTTGACTTTCAGCGCATAGCTCATGGCGAAAGCCTGGATCAACGCCAGGACAACCGTACCGTACCGCGTGACCTTTTGGATCTTATCGCGGCCTTCTTGATTGTCCTTTGCCCATTGTTCAAAGGTCGGGACGACGGCTGTCAGCAGCTGCATGATGATCGACGCGTTGATGTACGGCGTGATGCTCATGGCCAGGACGGAGAACTTACTCAGTGCCCCGCCGGCGAACAAGTCCAGAAGACCGAACAAGTTGCCGTTGCTGAAGAGGTTTTCAATGACTGACGAATCAACGCCCGGTACGGGGATGTGAACGCCAAGTCTGAAAATGACGAACATGATGAGGGTGAAGACTGCCCGTTTCCGAAATTCCGGGACGTTCAGTACGTTTTGGATGTTTTCTAACACCGCAAATCACCCCTACTGTTCAGCTACCGGTTCTTCTCCCGGTACTACAACCTTGCCGCCAGCTGCTTCGATTTTAGCCTTAGCGGATTTCGTGAAGCCGTTAGCTACGACAGTGAGTTTCTTTTCGAGTTCACCGTTGCCGAGGATGCGGACGCCATCGCGGACATTCTTGAGGATGCCAGCTTCAACGAGAGCGACGGGATCGACAGTCGTGCCATCTTCAAAGCGGTTGAGTACAGAAACGTTAACTTCTGCATATTCTTTAGCCCAAATGTTTTTGAAGCCGCGTTTCGGGAGCAAACGATACAACGGCATCTGGCCGCCTTCGAAGCCCGGGCGCTTGCCGCCACCGCTACGGGAGAGCTGACCTTTCATACCTTTGCCAGCCGTTTTGCCATTGCCGGAGCCGATGCCGCGGCCGACGCGGTTGCGTTTTTTCTTGGAACCAGGAACAATACTCATTTCATGAAGTTTCAATTCAGCGCACCTCCTTCTATATTAGATTTCTTCTACTTTTACTAAGTGTTCTACTTTGTGAAGCATCCCTTTGATCTGCGGGGTAACTTCTTTTACTACGCTGGAGTTCGTCTTGTGGAGACCGAGGGCAACGATGGTTGCGCGCTGGTCACCAGGACGGCCTGCCAAACTCTTTACGAGAGTAACTTTAACCTGAGCCATCTTGTCATATCCTCCTTATTAACCGTAAATTTCTTCTACAGTTTTGCCACGGAGTTCAGCAACTTTGTTGACATCCTTCAAGCGGCTCAAGCTTCGAGGGTTGCCTGAACCATGTTGTTCGGGTTGGAAGAACCGATCGATTTGGTGAGGATGTTGCGGACGCCTGCCAGTTCCAATACGGCACGGACCGGACCGCCAGCGATGACGCCAGTACCTTCAGCAGCCGGTTTCAGGAATACTTTGCCTGCACCGAAGATACCTGTGATCGTGTGGGGGATGGAGCCGTTCTTGAGAGGAACGGAAATCATATGTTTCTTAGCGTCTTCAACGCCTTTACGGATTGCTTCAGGAACTTCGCCAGCTTTACCTAAACCTGCGCCGACATTGCCGTTGCCGTCACCGACAACAACGAGGGCACTGAAGGAAAAACGGCGGCCGCCTTTAACTACCTTAGCAACGCGGTTGATGAATACTACATTTTCCTGTAATTCGAGACCTGCATGGTCAACTTTTGCCATGTGTTATTTCCTCCTTGATTAGAATTTCAAGCCAGCTTCACGAGCTGCTTCAGCGAGAGCTGCAACACGGCCGTGATAAATGTAACCGCCACGGTCGAAGACAACCGTCGTGATACCTTTTTCGATAGCCCGTTTTGCAACTAAAGCACCGACTAATTTTGCGCCTTCGGCGTTGCCGCCGCTGACGTTCTGACCTTTGATTTCTTTGTCCAAAGAGCTTGCGGAAACCAAAGTTACGCCGTTCTGGTCGTCGATGACCTGAGCGTAGATATTGTTAAGGCTGCGGAAAACGTTGAGACGCGGACGTTCTGCCGTGCCGTTGATGTTCTTGCGTAAACGCCAATGCCGTTTCAAACGGATTGTGTTTTTACTCTTCTTCAAGGAATTCACTCCTTTCTAATTAAAGGTTAATTATTTCTTCGTACCAGCTTTACCGGCTTTACGACGGACATGTTCGCCAACATAACGGATACCTTTGCCCTTGTACGGTTCAGGCAGGCGGTAGCCGCGGACTTTAGCAGCAAATTCGCCGACAACTTCGTTATCAGCACCGGAAATGGTGATCTGCGTAGCGCTCGGGCATTCAATGGTGACACCAGCCGGAGCATCGAGTTCGAGGGGATGGGAGAAGCAAGAGTCAAGGCAAGTTTCTTACCTTTCATCTGTGCTCTGTAACCAACGCCAACGATTTCCAGTTCTTTTTTGAAGCCTTCCGAAACACCTTTTACCATGTTGGCAATAAGGGCACGGGTGAGGCCGTGCAGTGCACGGTGATTTTTATCGTCAGACGGACGTTCTACAGTGATGACGTTGTCAGCCACTGTGATTTTCATATCCTGGTGGAGCGTACGTGTGAGTTCGCCTTTCGGGCCTTTAACGGTAATTACGTGGCCATCGAGGTTTACATTTACGCCTGCCGGGATATCAATAGGCATTCTACCTACTCGGGACATATTGACACCTCCAAAACGATTTACCAGACGTAAGCGATAACTTCGCCGCCCAAGCCGAGTTTACGAGCTTTTTTGTCGCTCATGACGCCCTGGGACGTGGAAATTACTGCGATCCCCAAACCACCGAGAACGCGCGGGAGTTCTTCTTTGCCAGCGTATACGCGCAGGCCCGGTTTGGAAATTCTCTTGATGCCGGTAATTACTTTTTCTTTATTAGAACCATATTTCAACGTAACTTTCAGCGTTTTGCCTTCGTTTACGGATTCGTAGTTTTTGACGAAACCTTCTTCTTTGAGGATGTCGAGCACTGCAGCTTTCATCTTCGAAGCAGGGATTTCTACTTTTTCGTGATATGCCGAGTTAGCATTACGGATTCTTGTGAGCATATCCGCAATCGGATCGGTCATTGCCATAATCTAAAAACCTCCCTCCATGGAATACGTGTTACCAGCTGGCTTTTTTAACGCCAGGGATCTGACCTTTGTAAGCCAGTTCACGGAATGTGATGCGGCAGATGCCGAATTTACGCATATAACCGTGAGGACGGCCGGTTACTTTGCAACGGTTGTGCAGACGGACCGGAGATGCGTTAGCCGGCAGCTGAGAAAGTGCTTCATAGTCGCCTTTTGCTTTGAGTTCAGCGCGGAGCTTAGCGTATTTGGCAACCATTTTTTCACGTTTCTTTTCACGTTCGAGCATCGATTTCTTTGCCATGTATGTTATCCTCCTCTATTACTTTTCAAAAGGCATGCCCATCATTTTCAGCATGTCACGGCCTTCTTCGTCGGTCGTAGCAGTGGTAACGATGGTGATGTCCATGCCGCGAGCTTTATCAACCTTATCGTATTCGATTTCCGGGAAGATAAGCTGTTCTTTCAGGCCGAGGGTATAGTTGCCGCGGCCGTCGAAACCGGTGGCACTGACGCCGTGGAAGTCACGGACGCGGGGCAGTGTCAAGTTCATCAGTTTGTCGAGGAATTCATACATCCGTTCGCCGCGCAGGGTAACTTTGCAGCCGAGGTTCATGCCTTCACGGATTTTGAAAGCTGCGATGGATTTCTTAGCTTTCGTGATGATCGGTTTCTGACCGGAAATGATGGTCATATCATTGACAGCAGCGTCCAAGGCTTTGGAGTTGGTAACAGCTTCGCCAACGGCCATGTTGATAACAACTTTGGTAACCTTCGGAATCTGCATTACGTTTTTATAATTGTATTTTTCCTGCAAGCCTTTTACGACTTCGGAAAGGTATTTGTCTTTTAATCTGGACACTCTCAAGGGCCTCCCTTCTTATTAGATAGCTTTACCGCTCTTTACGGCTGTACGGACTTTGGTGCCATCGGCCTGCTGGACCATTTTGACACGGGTCGGTTTGCCGCTTTCAGGATCTACGAGCATTACGTTGGAAACGTGGATTGCTGCTTCCTTAGTGATAATGCCGCCTTGAGGATTGTTCTGACTCGGTTTCGTGTGGCGCTTAACCAGGTTAAGGCCTTCAACTACGACACGGTCTTTTTTCGGATACGTTGCGATGACCTTGCCTTTTTTGCCTTTTTCTTTACCAGCGATGACGATGACCGTATCGCCTGTTTTAACGTGCATTTTACCCATTGAGAACACCTCCTCCTTATAATACTTCCGGAGCCAGGGAGATGATCTTCATGAAATCTTTTTCACGCAGTTCTCTGGCAACGGGCCCAAAAATACGAGTACCTTTCGGGCTTTTATCATTATTGATTACGACAGCTGCGTTTTCGTCGAAGCGGATGTAAGAACCGTCTGCACGGCGCAAACCTTTCTTGGAACGAACGATAACAGCTTTGACTACGTCGCCTTTCTTGACAACGCCACCGGGTGATGCATCTTTAACAGACGCGGTAATGATATCACCAATGTTGCCATATTTACGATACGAGCCACCCATGACCTGGATGCACAAGATTTTCTTGGCGCCAGTGTTATCGGCAACATTCAACACAGTTTCTTGCTGAATCATGGCTTAACCTCCTAATTAATGAAGCTTATTTAGCTTTTTCTACGATTGTCACTACTCTCCAGTGTTTCTGTTTGGACAGCGGACGAGTTTCTTCGATGCGGACTACGTCGCCAACATGGCATTCGTTGTTTTCATCGTGGGCTTTGAATTTTACCGTCGAGATAATCGGTTTTTTGTACAGCTTGTGCTGTGTCTTATATTCTACAGCAACGACAACGGTTTTGTCCATTTTATCGCTGACAACTTTACCTACGCGGATTTTCCGTTCATTTCTTTCCATCTGTGCTTGTGACCTCCTTTTAGATTCCAATTATGGACGCTTCTTACGCCTGCGCTTTCAGTTCTGCTTCACGCTGTACCGTTTTGATGCGAGCGATTGTCTTCTTGACTTCGCGGATACGCATTGGATTTTCTAATTGGCCGGTCGCATGTTGAAAACGGAGGTTAAACAATTCTTCTTTCAGGCTAACCACTTTTTCATCCATTTCGGCAGCGCTCAGCGCACGGATTTCTTTAACCTTCATTTTATTCACCACCTAATTCCTGACCTTTAACAACAAACTTCGTTTTAATCGGCAGCTTATGGCCAGCAAGACGCATTGCTTCACGAGCAACTTCTTCGCTTACGCCGCCCATTTCAAAGAGTACGCGGCCCGGTTTAGCAACGGCAACCCAGTATTCAGGAGCGCCTTTACCGGAACCCATACGAGTACCAGCCGGTTTAGCCGTGATCGGTTTATCCGGGAAGATTTTGATCCAAACTTTACCACCACGTTTGATATAACGGGTCATAGCAATACGGGCAGCTTCGATCTGGCGGTTCGTGATCCACGACGGTTCGAGAGCGACGAGGCCGAAATCACCATGAGCTACTTTATTACCGCGATGTGCCTGGCCTTTCATGCGGCCACGGAACTGTTTACGATATTTAACACGTTTTGGAATTAACATTATGCTTCACTCCCTTCGCGTTTCTTCGGAGCTTTCTTAGCTTCCGGGAGGATTTCACCTTTGTAGATCCAGCATTTGATGCCGATGCAGCCATAGGTCGTATGAGCTTCTGCGAAGCCATAGTCGATGTCAGCACGGAGCGTATGCAGGGGGATGGAACCGTCGCGAAGGCTTTCGCTGCGAGCGATTTCAGCACCGCCGAGACGACCGGAGCACATGATCTTGATACCTTTAGCGCCCATACGCATGGTACGGCCAACGCACTGTTTCATAGCGCGGCGGAAGCCGATACGGCGTTCGAGCTGGCCGGCAACGTTTTCAGCAACAAGAGTTGCATCCATTTCGGCCTGTTTGATTTCTGCGATGTTTACGTCGACAGTCTTAGTGGTGAAGGCTTTCAACGCTTTTTTAATATCTTCAATACCTGCACCGCCACGGCCGATGACCATGCCCGGTTTTGCGGTATGGATAATCAATTTGATACGTTTTGCAGAGCGTTCGATTTCGATACGGGAAACACCTGCGATGTATAACTGTTTCTTTAAGAATTCACGGATCTTAACGTCTTCGTTCAAAAGTGCAGCGTAATCTTTTTCTGCATACCATTTTGCGTCCCAAGGTTTGGAAACGCCGACGCGGAATCCATGGGCATTAACTTTCTGACCCACTCCATTTCCCTCCTTATGCTTTTTCGTCAACAACAACCGTCAGATGACTGGAATGTTTGAGAATTTTGAAGGCCTGTCCACGGCTGCGCGGATGAATACGTTTCATCGTGGAATCCTGGTCAACAAAGATTTCAGAAATGAACAATTTTGCAACGTCCATATCATTGTTATGTTCCGCATTAGCAACGGCACTGCGCAAAGTTTTTTCAACTACACGGGAACCCACTTTCGGAGTGAATTTCAAGATAGCGAAAGCTTCGCCGACGTTTTTGCCCCGAACCAAGTCAGCAACAATCCGAATTTTACGGGGAGCAATGCGAATGTGTTTCGTAACAGCTTTTACTGCCATTTAAGTTACCCCCTTATTTAGTTACTTTTTCGGCTTTAGCATGACCCTTGAATGTACGAGTCGGTGCAAATTCGCCTAATTTATGACCTACCATATCTTCCGTGATATAGACAGGTACATGTTTACGGCCGTCGTGTACAGCGATGGTGTGGCCGACGAAGCTCGGCAGGATCATCGATGCACGGGACCAGGTTTTGATTACTTTCTTTTCGTTGGCTTCGTTCATAGCGTCGATTTTCTTCAAGAGATGGTGTGCTACGAATGGGCCCTTTTTAATGGATCTGGACACTTAGTTATCTCCTTTCCTCAACACTTATTTACGTCTCTTCACAATGAATTTATTGGAAGCTTTCTTAGCGTCGCGAGTCTTAACGCCATAAGCAGGTTTACCCCAAGGAGTAACCGGACGTTTACGACCAACAGGAGCTTTACCTTCGCCGCCGCCATGCGGATGATCGCACGGGTTCATGACGACACCACGGTTGCCCGGACGGATGCCTTTCCAGCGGGAACGGCCGGCTTTACCGATGGTGATGTTTTCATAGTCCGTGTTGCTGACTACGCCAATCGTAGCGCGGCAGCGTACGTGTACCTGACGAAGTTCGCCTGACGGAAGGCGGAGCAGTGCATAGTTGCCTTCTTTAGCCATGAGCTGAGCCGATTCACCAGCGGAGCGGACCATCTGGCCGCCTTTGCCGATTTTCAGTTCGACGTTGTGTACGAGCGTACCGAGGGGGATGTTCTGGAGCGGCAATGCGTTGCCGATCTTGATATCCGATTCAGGACCGCTGTAGAGAACGTCGCCGACTTTCAGGCCGTTCGGAGCGATGATGTATTTCTTTTCGCCATCTGCGTAGAACAGAAGAGCGATGTTAGCAGAGCGGTTCGGATCGTATTCGATCGTCGCAACTTTTGCCGGGATGTTATCTTTAATACGTTTGAAGTCGATCAAACGGTAACGGCGTTTGTGACCACCGCCCTGATGGCGGACAGTCATACGGCCGCTGTTATTACGACCGCCCTTATTGGTTACTTTAGCCAATAAGGATTTTTCCGGTTTAGACGCCGTGATTTCTTCGAATGTCGAAACAGTCATGAAACGGCGGCTAGCGGAGTACGGTTTAAATGATTTAATGGCCATTGTAGTGCCTCCTCCTTATTCGTTAATTCCTTAAGCTCCTTCGAAGAATTCGATGGTTTCGCCTTCCTGAAGGGTTACGATGGCTTTCTTGTAATCCGGGCGCTTGCCGATGTACTTGCCCATGCGCTTGAATTTGCCCATCGTGCGAAGTGTTGCTACGCTTTTAACTTTGACGCCGAAGACGGCTTCAACAGCTTTACGGATTTCAACTTTATTAGCACGGAGCGGTACTTTGAATGTGTATTTGCCATCAGACATCATCATCGTTGTTTTTTCAGTGATGACCGGTTTCAGCAAGAGATCATGCATGTTCATTATGCGAGCACCTCCTCAATCTTAGCTACAGCGCTCTTCGTAACGAACAATTTCGTGTAGTGGAGCAGGTCAAAGATGTTGACGCCAGTAGTGGAAATGGCTTTAACGCCTTTGATGTTGCGTGCGCAGCGTTCTACGACTTCATCGTTGTCGGTGATGAAAAGGACTTTTTCACCAGCGAATTTGAAGTTGTTGATGAGTGCGACGACTTCTTTCGTCTTCGGAGCTGCGAGATTGATTTCGTCGAGGACGAACAATTCGTTTGTATTGACTTTATCGCTCAAAGCGGATTTAACGGCGAGGCGACGAGCTTTACGCGGCATTTTCTGTGCGTAAGAGCGCGGATGGGGACCCCAGATGGTGCCGCCACCAACCCACAACGGGCTGCGGCTGCTGCCTACACGGGCCCGGCCGGTTCCTTTTTGTTTCCAAGGCTTTCTGCCACCACCGCGAACGAGGCCGCGAGTTTTGGTGGAATGTGTGCCCAAGCGCTGGTTGGCGAGCTGACGGAGAACGGCCTGACGCATAACGGCTTCGTTCACTTCAACGCCAAATACGCTATCGTTCAATTCGATTTCACCGGTCTGTGCGCCGGTAATATTATACGTGCTTACTTTTGGCATTATATTTTATCCTCCTTCCTTAGACAACTATTAGCGGGGTTTTACAGTATCGCGAATCATGACGAGGCTGCCTTTGCGCCCGATACCACCTTTAACCAGGATCAGGTTCTTGTCCATGTCGACTTTGACGATGGAGAGATGAAGAACGGTTGCCTGATTGCCACCCATTTGTCCAGGAAGTTTTTTACCTTTGACGACTTTACCGCCGCCACCACTGGTCATAGGTCCGAGAGAACCGGGTTCACGATGAGATTTGGAGCCGTGACCCATCGGTCCGCGGTGGAAACCGTGACGTTTGATGGTACCTGCAAAACCTTTACCCTTGCTGGTGCCAATTACGTCGACGAGATCGCCGCTTGCGAAAATATCAGCTGCCAGAGTTTGGCCTACCGTATATTCCGGCGTATCTGTCAAACGGAATTCGCGAAGATACTTAACAGGAGCAACGCCTGCTTTGTCGAATTGACCCTTAACGGGTTTTGTCAGATGTTTTTCTTTGATTTCACCATAGCCGAGCTGAATGGAGTTGTATCCGTCCGTATCAACGGTCTTGACACGTACAACTACGTTCGGGGAAGCTTCGACGACGGTTACAGGGACGACTGCGCCTTCTTCAGTAAAGACCTGAGTCATACCTAATTTTTTACCCAAAATAGCTTTAGACATAATCGCACCTCCTCCTATAATTTGATTTCGATGTCTACGCCTGCCGGCAGATCGAGTCTTGTCAAGGCATCAACGGTCTTGTTGGATGCTTCGAGAATGTCGATCAAGCGTTTGTGCGTACGGAGTTCGAACTGTTCACGAGAGTCTTTGTTGATATGGGGAGAACGAAGAATCGTGAAGATGTTCTTTTCTGTCGGAAGCGGAATCGGTCCGGATACCATAGCACCGGTACGTTTCGCCGTGTCGACGATTTTCGCCGCGCTCTGATCAAGCGTTTTGTGATCGTAAGCTTTGAGGCGAATACGAATTCTTTCCTGTTTTGCCATTACTTAATTCCTCCTAACGTCTATTTCCTTGAATAGACTGCTCCATAAGAGTTTCCCCGCAAGGCGGGCAACATCTTATATCATAGTTTAGCGCGTTTCAAGGCGTATTTCCCTGTTGTCGCGTACTTGTTTAGTTTACTACAAAAACCCGCATGATGCAAGGATTTTTCAAGGTTTTTGAGAAATAATCGAACAGATTTCACATGGGACCCATGTCGTTACATCATGATAAAGTGAAGCAGCTTGCAGCTGCTTCACATGGCGCCTGCAGTTCGCAGGCCGCAGGCTGTGATTCGTGCGTAGGGCGTCCCAGAGGCGGCCCGGCTCTCCTGTTAGGAGAGCTGTCAGCGCAGCTGACTGAGAGGTCAACCTCTCCTATGAGGCGAGGCTTTGGTGCTCCATATTACTGTAACCGTGATCCCCTCAGAATCAAGCGGGTCGCCCTTTGGGCGACCCCTACGAAATCGCAGCCAGGCGATAAATCTTTCACGGTCTGTGACCTTGTGCATAAAGGCACGCAAAAAAGAGGCCGTCGCATATGCGACAGCCTCTTTTTCAAGTTTGAAGTTGATAGTCAACCATCAAACAATATTTTAGCCTTCGATTTCGGAAACGACGCCAGCGCCTACCGTACGGCCGCCTTCGCGGATAGCGAAGCGGAGGCCTGCTTCGATAGCGATCGGAGTGATGAGTTCAACATCCATTTTGACGTTATCGCCAGGCATGCACATTTCAGTGCCTTCCGGGAGCTGGATGACGCCAGTTACGTCAGTCGTACGGAAGTAGAACTGCGGACGATAGCCGTTGAAGAACGGGGTGTGACGGCCGCCTTCGTCTTTCGTCAAGACGTAAACCTGAGCTTTGAATTTCGTGTGCGGATGAATGGTACCCGGTTTAGCGAGAACCTGGCCGCGTTCGATTTCTTTACGGTCTACACCACGGAGAAGAGCACCGATGTTGTCGCCTGCTTCAGCGCGGTCGAGGATCTTACGGAACATTTCAACGCCCGTAACAACCGTATCTTTCGGTTCGTCAGCGAGGCCGACGATTTCAACTGCGTCGCCAACTTTGAGTTCGCCACGTTCAACACGGCCTGTAGCAACAGTACCGCGGCCTGTGATGGTGAAGACGTCTTCGACAGGCATGAGGAACGGCTGGTCAGTCGGGCGCTGCGGAGTCGGGATGTATTCGTCAACAGCATCCATCAATTTGAGGATGGACGGTTTGCCGATTTCGCTTTCGTCGCCTTCGAGGGCTTTGAGAGCGGAGCCAACTACGATAGGAACTTCGTCGCCGGGGAAATCGTAGGAGCTGAGGAGATCACGAACTTCCATTTCAACGAGTTCGATGAGTTCCGGATCGTCAACCTGGTCAGCTTTGTTGAGGTATACGACGATAGCCGGTACACCAACCTGGCGGGCCAAGAGGATGTGTTCACGAGTCTGGGGCATCGGGCCGTCAGCAGCGGAAACGACGAGGATAGCGCCGTCCATCTGAGCAGCACCGGTGATCATGTTCTTGACATAGTCAGCATGGCCCGGGCAGTCAACGTGTGCATAATGACGTTTGTCTGTTTCATATTCAACGTGTGCCGTGTTGATTGTAATACCACGTTCACGTTCTTCCGGAGCCTTGTCGATATCAGCATAGTCTTCGAATTTAGCGTAGCCTTTTTCAGCCAAAACTTTGGTGATGGCAGCTGTCAAAGTAGTTTTGCCGTGGTCGACGTGACCGATCGTGCCAATGTTAACATGCGGTTTGGTTCTTTCGTAATGTTCTTTAGCCATTTGCTGTTCCTCCAGTGTAAATTAAATTATATTAGCCTTTTTCGCTGATGACTTTTTCGGCTACGTTCTTCGGAACTTCTTCGTAGTGGTCGAATGTCATCGTATAAACGCCACGGCCCTGCGTACGGGAACGCAAATCCGTTGCATAGCCAAACATTTCTGCCAGCGGTACGAATGCGTTGATATGTTCTGCACCGGAGCGCATTTCCATACCTTCGACACGACCACGGCGGGAGTTGAGGTCGCCGATGACGTCGCCCATGTATTCTTCAGGAACGACAACTTCGACTTTCGTGTACGGTTCGAGGAGAACCGGGTCTGCCTTGCGGGCACCTTCTTTGAAGCCCATAGAGCCAGCGATCTTGAAGGCCATTTCCGAGGAGTCGACTTCATGGTAAGAACCGTCGTATACGACGACTTTGATATCGACCATCGGGAAACCTGCCAAAACGCCTGTTTCCATTGCTTCTTTGACACCAGCTTCAACGGAGCCGATGTATTCCTTAGGAATAGCGCCGCCAACGACTTTGTTTTCAAATTCGTAGCCTTTGCCCTGTTCCTGCGGAATGAGTTCGAGCCAGCAGTCACCATACTGACCACGGCCGCCGGACTGACGCTTGAAGAAACCACGAGACTTGACATCTTTGCGGATGGTTTCGCGGTAAGCAACCTGCGGTTTGCCGACATTGCAGTCTACTTTAAATTCGCGGGACATGCGGTCGACGATGATATCCAAATGGAGTTCGCCCATGCCGGAGATGATGGTCTGGCCGGTTTCAGCATCGGTCTTGACTTTGAACGTCGGGTCTTCTTCAGCCAGACGAGCCAAGGCAATGCCCATTTTTTCCTGGTCAGCTTTGGTCTTCGGTTCAACGGCTACGGAAATAACCGGATCCGGGAATTCCATCTTTTCGAGGATAATCGGGTGTTTTTCATCGCACAGCGTATCGCCTGTGGTCGTATCTTTCAGACCGACGATGCCGCCGATGTCGCCCGTGTAAGCTTCCTGTACTTCTTCGCGGTGGTTAGCGTGCATCCGGAGGATACGGCCAACACGTTCTTTTTTACCTTTTGTCGAGTTGTAGACATAGGTACCGGCCTGTAACGTGCCGGAGTAAACGCGGAAGAATGCCAGTTTGCCGACAAAGGGGTCAGCCATGATCTTAAATGCCAATGCGGAAAGCGGTGCATTGTCATCAGCTTCACGAGTTTCTTCTTCGTCTGTGTCGGGGTTAGTGCCTTTGACCGGAGGAATATCCAACGGGCTCGGCATGTAATCGACGACAGCGTCGAGGAGCATCTGGATCCCTTTGTTCTTGTAAGCAGAACCGCAGAGGACCGGGAACAATTTGTTCGTGCAGACGCCTTTACGGATGGCTGCTTTAAGTTCGTCGATGGTGATTTCTTCACCTTCGAGGTATTTCATCATGAGGTCTTCATCGGTATCGCAAACAGCTTCAACCATGATGTCATGATATTTTTTAGCTTCTTCTAATTCGTCTTCCGGGATGTCGACGACTTCGATTTCTTTACCGAGAGCATCGTCATAGACTTCTGCTTTCATGGTGATGAGGTCGATGATGCCGCGGAAAGTTGTTTCAGCACCGATCGGGAGCTGAATAGCAACGGCATTTGCCTGAAGACGATCTTTCATCATGTCGACAACGTTCAGGAAGTCAGCACCGGTCGTATCCATCTTGTTGACGAATGCGATACGGGGAACATGGTAATGTTCAGCCTGACGCCATACCGTTTCCGACTGCGGTTCTACGCCGCCCTTTGCGGAGAAAACAGCAACAGAGCCGTCGAGTACGCGCAGCGAGCGTTCAACTTCAACGGTGAAGTCAACGTGCCCCGGAGTATCGATGATGTTGATGCGGTATCCTTTCCAGTGAGCCGTCGTAGCAGCCGATGTAATCGTGATACCACGTTCCTGTTCCTGAGCCATCCAGTCCATGGTAGCAGCGCCATCATGAACTTCGCCGATCTTGTGGACGCGGCCGGTGTAGAACAGGATACGTTCTGTTGTCGTGGTTTTACCAGCATCGATGTGAGCCATGATGCCAATATTTCTCGTTTTTTCCAAAGAAAATTCTCTTGGCACGGTTTTTTCCACTCCTCAAAAAATAATAAATATCGTAAATTACCAACGATAATGAGCGAAAGCTTTGTTAGCTTCAGCCATTTTATGAGTATCTTCCTTTTTCTTGATAGCAGCGCCTGTATTGTTGAAGGCGTCCATCAATTCGCCAGCGAGCTTTTCTTTCATCGTGCGTTCGCCGCGTTTACGGGCATAGCCGACAGTCCAGCGGATACCGAGGGACAGGCGACGGTCTGCACGTACTTCGACAGGAACCTGGTAGTTAGCACCACCGACGCGGCGGGCACGGACTTCCAGGACAGGCATAACGTTGTTGAGAGCCTGTTCAAATACTTCCAAAGGATCTTTATTCATTTTAGAACGGATGATGTCGAAAGCATCATAAACGATGGTTTCAGCGACACCTTTTTTGCCGTCCAACATAACTTTGTTGATGAAGCGCGTTACCAATTTGGAATGGTACACCGGATCCGGCAGCACATCACGCTTCGGCACGGGGCCTTTTCTTGGCATGTCTAATTCCTCCTCTATGCTATGTAAGTCATCTTGTTCATCTTAAATGGCAAATCTTATTTGCCTTTCTTAGCGCCGTATTTAGAACGGGACTGCTGACGATCTGCTACGCCAGCTGTATCCAAGGCACCGCGACGATGTGATAACGTACACCAGGAAGGTCTTTGACACGACCGCCTCTGATTAATACAACACTGTGTTCCTGTAAATTGTGACCAATGCCGGGAATATAAGCAGTTACTTCGATGGAGTTCGTCAAGCGAACACGGGCAACTTTACGCAGAGCCGAGTTAGGTTTTTTCGGGGTAGCTGTGTATACACGAGTGCAGACACCGCGTTTCTGCGGGCAGTTTTTCAAAGCCGGTGCTGTCGATTTAGTTACGGCAACCTGACGTCCTTTACGAACCAATTGGCTGATTGTTGGCATTTGGGCACCTCCTCTCCAAACAATTAGATTTATAATGTAATCATCAACGAGCAGAGCTCATGAGATGATGTTACCGAAAATTATTTTAACAAGCCTACGGCTGCAGCTTTTACCTTGATGTGGCAGGCCATGCCCAATTCGGTCATGGTGTAAGCGCGGTCGACGGGGATGTGAGCGCCTTCGGCTTCTGCTATGAGCGGCGCTACTACCTGTGCATCGCAATCGTTGGCGATGTACAGCTGTGTGACTTCGTTTCGTTTCATTGCTTTCAGGGTTTGCTTCGCGCCCACGGTCTTGCGGACACTGGCAGCTAGTTCCAAGCTCACGAAACCTCACTCCTTACGTCTTGCAATTTAGACGCAATGCATTCATTGCGACACTTAGATATTTTATCATCACGAATATGATATGTCAATGAGTTTTTGGGTAAAAACTGCGTAATCAGTACATCTTTTATTACACGGTACCTAGTGGTTCGTGGCTCGTGGCTCGTGAACCACAAGGCGTAGGGGCCGTCCCAAAGGGCGGCCCGCCATGAGATACAGCAAGCCTCGTAAAAAAACAACCTCTCAGTCAGCTTCGCTGACAGCTCTCCTACCAGGAGAGCCGGGCCACTAGCCACTAACAACAAAAAAGGCGCTGTCTTCATGGGACAGCGCCTTTTTTACTCTCTTAATGTCCGGCTTCCGGTGTCGTATCGGCACCTTCCGGTGCTTCTACGGGGTTGCCTTCTTCGTCTTCATAGCTGATAGACGGGACGGTCTTTACGACCTTGATTTTGCGATAACGGCTCATACCCGTACCAGCCGGGATGAGTTTACCGATGATGACATTTTCTTTGAGGCCCAGGAGCGGGTCGATCTTGCCTTTGATAGCGGCATCGGTCAGGACACGGGTCGTTTCCTGGAAGGATGCAGCCGACAGGAAGGAATCCGTTGCCAGTGCGGCCTTAGTGATACCGAGGAGCATCGGTTTGCCGATAGCCGGCTTGCCGCCGTTGCTGACGATGCGCTTGTTCATATCTTCAAAGATATTGACGTCGATGTAATCGCCCGGCAATACATCGGCATCGCCGGCGTCTTCGATCTTCATCTTGCGCAGCATCTGGCGTACGATGACTTCGATATGCTTATCGTTGATACCAACACCCTGAGATTTGTATACCTTCTGTACTTCGTATACGAGGTACCGCTGGGTAGCTTCGACGCCCTGGATGTGCAGGATGTCGTGGGGGTTGATGGAGCCAGCCGTGATACGGCTGCCCTTTTCGATGACATCGCCTTCGTGTACGACGAGGTGCGAGCCGAAGGGAATGGTGTAGCTCCGTTCTTCGCCGTCCTTGGACGTAACGTGGACGATATTGATATCGTGGTGGTCTTCTTTTTCCGTAATCGATACGGTACCGCTGATTTCCGTGACGATAGCATTGCCCTTCGGCTTACGGGCTTCAAACAATTCTTCGACACGAGGAAGACCCTGGGTAATATCGCCGGCCGTTGCGACACCGCCTGTATGGAAGGTACGCATGGTCAGCTGTGTGCCCGGTTCGCCGATGGACTGAGCAGCGATGGTGCCGACTGATTCGCCGACATTTACCTTGCCGCCCGTACCGAGGTCACGGCCATAGCACTTAGCGCAGACGCCATAACGGCTGCGGCAGGTGAGGACGCTGCGGATCCGGACTTTATCATAATATTTTGCGATTTCTTTGGCCTGGTCAGCCATGATTTCTTCGTTGAGGCCACGATGACTTCACCCGTTTCCGGATTGACCAGGGTTTCAGCAGCCGTACGGCCTTCGATGCGGTCTTCCAGCGATTCGATGACGCCGTTGCCGCTGTCTTCGACGATAGCCGTGACTTCGACGCCGCGGATGTCGTTGTTGCGGACCTTGACTTCATCGACGTCGCTGTTGAGGATGCGGTCGATGGCATCTTCCGTGAGCGGCGTGCCTTTGGCGCAGATTTCAATGCCGTTGGAATCGATGACGGCCTTTTCAACGGTCTTGCCGAGCATGTTTTCCGCCATGGATTTGCGGATAGCTGCACGGAAACCTTCTTCCGGTGCGCCGAGGGAGACCGTTTCGATGACATTGGTGTGGTTCAGGTCATCGTTGATGTCCATCTGGCTGCCGCGGAGATAGAGTTTCGGGATCTGGTGTTCGATAACCGTATCCATATCGTCGTTGGTCAGGAGATGTTCTGCCGGGAAGACGATGTCGCCTGTTTCCGGATCCGCAATATCGCGGGCCAGGACGCGGCCGATGAGCTTGTCGCGCAAGAGGTTGACAGCCTGGCGGCAAGAGCTTGCCAGACGGGCGCGTTCGCGGACGAGGTCGATGCCGAATACGTCGCAGTCATCTTCGCGGACGATGACGTCCTGGGAAACGTCGACGAGACGACGGGTCAGATAACCCGAGTCAGCTGTACGCAGTGCCGTATCGGCCAAGCCTTTACGGGCGCCGTGAGACGAAGTGAAGTAGTCCAGTACGGACAGGCCTTCGCGGAAGTTCGCTTTGATTGGCAAGTCGATGATACGGCCCGACGGGTCAGCCATCAAGCCACGCATGCCGGCAACCTGACGAATCTGGTCGCGCTGCCTCGAGCACCGGAGTCAGCCATCATGAAGATCGAGTTGAACGGGTCCATGTTATCCATCATGACATCCGTAACGTCGTTGGTAGCCTTTGTCCAGATTTCGACGCTCTTGTTATAGCGTTCGTTTTCGGTAATCAAACCGCGCTGGTACATGGCATAGGCATTCTGGACTTTCTTGTCGGCTTCATTGAGGATATCCCATTTTTCTGCCGGGATCTGAATGTCCGAAATAGCGATGGACATACCGGCCTGGCGGGCGTAATGGTAGCCGATGGCTTGATCTTGTCCAACAGTTCTGCCGTCTTGGTGTTGCCGACGAGGTGGAAGCAGGCATCGACGAGTTTGCCGATCTGTTTCTTGCTCATGAGGACGCCCAGGCAGTTGACGTCGACATATTCTTTATCTTTCTTGAATTCAGCGACAGCGGCTTCGTCGATCTTGCGTTTCGGCAAGGGACGCGTAGCCGTGAGGTCGACGCCGAATTTTTCTTTCAGCTGCGAGAAGCCATAGTCATGGATATGGCCGTCTTCGTCTTTGATCTTGACGAAGTGGGACCAGTCGATGAGGCCGTTTTCGTAAGCAAAGACCGTATCTTTCGGATCCGTGAAGACCATGACCTTATCCGTATGGAAGAGGCGCAGTGGTTCGTAGATCTGATAGTTGTAGAGCAGTTTGCCTGCCGTCGTTTCGATGAGGCCATGGCCGGGGATGCGGACCTTGATCAGGGCTTCGATGTCGATGACCTTGGCATCGTAAGCGAGCATGACTTCGTCGTAGTTGGAGAAGATCTTGCCTTCGCCCTTGGCGGCCGGTTTGACCAACGTCAGGTAATAAGCACCGAGGACCATGTCCTGTGTCGGGACAGCAACCGGTTTGCCGTCTTTCGGAGCCAGGATGTTGTGCGACGAGAGCATGAGCGTCCGGGCTTCGGACTGGGCTTCTACGGACAAGGGCAGATGGCAGGCCATCTGGTCACCGTCGAAGTCGGCGTTGAATGCCGTGCAGACCAGCGGATGAAGCTTGATGGCGCGGCCTTCCCAGAGGATCGGTTCGAAAGCCTGGATACCCAGACGATGCAGTGTCGGGGCACGGTTCAAGAGAACAGGATGTTCCTTGATGACGTCTTCCAGGACATCCCATACTTCCGTGTTCACGCGTTCGACTTTCTTCTTGGCGTTCTTGATATTGGTAGCAATGCCCTTTTCGACAAGTTTCTTCATGACGAAAGGCTTGAAGAGTTCCAGGGCCATTTCTTTCGGCAGGCCACACTGGTGCATCTTCATTTCCGGACCGACGACGATAACCGAACGGCCGGAGTAGTCGACACGTTTACCGAGCAAGTTCTGACGGAAACGGCCCTGTTTCCCTTTCAGCATGTCCGACAGGGATTTGAGGGGACGGTTGCCCGGGCCCGTGACCGGACGGCCGCGGCGGCCGTTATCGATGAGGGCGTCGACGGCTTCCTGGAGCATACGTTTTTCGTTGCGGACAATGATATCCGGCGCGCCCAGTTCCAGGAGGCGGCTCAAGCGGTTGTTACGGTTGATGACCCGGCGATAGAGATCGTTCAGGTCAGACGTAGCGAAGCGGCCGCCGTCGAGCTGGACCATCGGGCGCAGTTCCGGCGGGATGACCGGGATGACGTCCATGATCATCCATTCCGGTTTGTTGCCGGAATGACGGAAGGCTTCGACGACTTCCAGGCGGCGGATAGCGCGGACGCGGCGCTGGCCCGACGAATCGCGGAGTTCATCGCGGAGCTGTTTGTCCAACTGGTCCAGGTCCAGGCCCTGCAGCAGTTCCTTGACAGCTGCAGCGCCCATGCCGACGCGGAATTTATCGCCGTACATATCCAGGTACTGACGATATTCCGTTTCCGTCATCAGCTGCTGCTTGGAGAGCGGCGTATCGCCCGGATCAAGGACGATGTACGAGGCGAAGTACAAGACTTTTTCCAGCGAACGGGGAGAAATATCGAGGATCAGGCCCATCCGGCTGGGGATGCCTTTAAAATACCAAATATGAGATACCGGTGTAGCCAGTTTAATATGGCCCATCCGTTCACGACGGACTTTGGCGCGCGTGACTTCGACGCCGCAGCGGTCGCAGACGACACCTTTATACCGGATACGTTTGTATTTGCCGCAGTGACATTCCCAGTCCTTTGTCGGCCCAAAAATGCGTTCGCAGAACAACCCATCCCGTTCCGGTTTCAATGTACGGTAATTGATCGTTTCTGGTTTCTTGACTTCCCCGTGGGACCATTCGAGGATCTTTTCCGGCGAAGCAAGACCAATCCGCATGGAATCGAATTCATTCACATCAAGCACTAATACCGCTCCCTTCTATCGACTCGTTATTCATCATCTTCAGTAATATCATCATCGTCGGCCTGTTCAGCTTCAGCGACGGCATCGAGGCTCATGGCGCTCATGATGTCATCTTCATCGCCGTTGGCGACGGGTTCCTGTTCTTCGCCTTCTTCTCCTTCGGCAGGAGCGTCTTCAGCCGGTGCAGCCGGGGTATCCGGACCATTTTCACCTTCCATGACGCGGCGGAGTTCATCGGTCTGTTCCGGTTCCGTTTCATCGTCATCGTCGAGTTCCTTGATGACGACTTCTTCACCGTCTTCGTTCAGGATCTGGACGTCGAGGCCGATAGCCTGGAGTTCTTTGAGGAGGACCTTAAACGATTCCGGTACGCCCGGTTCAGGAATATTTTCACCTTTGACGATCTTTTCGTAAGCCTTGACACGGCCGACGACATCGTCAGACTTGACAGTCAGCATTTCCTGGAGGGTATAGGCTGCGCCATACGCTTCCAGAGCCCAGACTTCCATTTCACCGAAACGCTGGCCGCCGAACTGGGCTTTACCACCGAGAGGCTGCTGCGTAACCAGGGAGTACGGGCCGGTCGAACGAGCATGGATCTTGTCGTCGACAAGGTGATGCAGTTTGAGGAAGTACGTGTAACCAACCGTGACGCGGCGGTCCATCGGTTCCCCTGTACGGCCATCATAGAGGACGGATTTACCGTCTTCCGGCAGGCCGGCGATCTTCAGGGCTTCAAAGACGTCTTCAGCCTGAGCGCCATCGAAGACCGGTGTTGCAATGTGGATACCGGCGACATCCGGTTTCGGCATGCCGTACTTATCGAAATCATAACCGGCAGCGCGCAGTTTTTCTTCCAGACCCGGATCCATTTCCTTGATCTGTTTGCCCAATTCATGGACAGCCCAGCCAAGGTGGGTTTCCAAAATCTGACCGATATTCATACGAGACGGTACGCCCAAGGGGTTCAAGACGATCTGTACCGGCGTGCCATCGGGCAGGAACGGCATGTCTTCCTGGCGCATGACGCGGGAAACGACACCCTTGTTCCCATGACGACCAGCCATCTTATCGCCTTCGTGGATCTTACGTTTCTGGGCGATGTAGACGCGGACCAGGCGGTTTACGCCAGGCGGCAGTTCATCGTTGTTTTCACGGGAGAAGATACGGACGTTGACGACTTTACCCGATTCGCCATGAGGTACGCGCAGCGATGTATCGCGGACTTCGCGTTCTTTGTCGCCGAAGATGGCGCGCAGGAGGCGTTCTTCCGGTGTCAGTTCCGTTTCGCCCTTCGGCGTGACTTTACCGACCAGGACGTCGCCCGGGAAGACGTCGGCACCGATCATGATGATGCCGTTTTCGTCGAGGTTCTTCGTGCTTTCTTCACTGACGTTGGGGATTTCGCGGGTAATTTCTTCCGAGCCCAGTTTCGTATCGCGGGCATCACATTCGTACTCTTCGATGTGGATGGATGTGTAGAGGTCGTTCTTCGGGAGTTCTTCACTGAGGAGAACGGCGTCTTCGTAGTTATAGCCTTCCCAAGGCATATAGGCTACGAGGATATTGTAACCGAGAGCCAATTCGCCGCCATCGGTAGCCATGCCGTCAGCCAGGGCCTGGCCTTCTACGACCCTTTCGTTCTTATAGACCAAGGGACGCTGGTTGATGCAGGTACTCTGGTTGGAGCGGACGAATTTGATGAGTTTATACGTATCGACAGAACCGGAATCCGTGCGGACCTGGATCGTGTCGCCCGTAACGCGGGATACGACGCCGCTGTGTTTAGCCAGGACGCAGACGCCGGAGTCACAAGCCGTCTTGTATTCCATGCCGGTGCCGACGAGCGGAGCCTGTGTGCGCAGCAAAGGCACAGCCTGGCGCTGCATGTTCGCACCCATGAGGGCACGGTTAGCATCATCGTTTTCCAGGAAGGGGATCATGGAAGTACCGACGGAGACAACTTCCTTAGGCGATACGTCCATGAAGTCGACGCGGTCAGCCCGGAATTCGCGGGTATCTTCACCGTGACGGCAGGCAACGCGTTCGTGGACGAAATGGCCGTCTTCGGTCAGCGGTTCGTTAGCCTGGGCGATGACGTACTGTTCTTCTTCGTCAGCCGTGATGTAGTGGACCTCTTCCGTGACGACGCCCGTTTCTTTATCGACGCGGCGGTACGGAGCTTCGATGAAGCCAAATTCGTTGACTTTCCCGAAGCAGGCCAGGGACGAGATCAAGCCGATGTTCGGCCTTCAGGCGTTTCTACCGGGCACATACGGCCGTAGTGGGAGTGATGGACGTCGCGGACTTCGAAGCCTGCACGTTCACGGGACAAACCGCCAGGGCCAAGGGCGCTCAGACGGCGTTTATGTGTGATTTCGGCCAGCGGGTTGGTCTGGTCCATGAACTGGGACAACTGGCTGGAACCGAAAAATTCTTTAATAGCAGCGACGACAGGACGGATGTTGATCAGGACCTGGGGCGTAATGCTTTCGGCATCCTGGATGGTCATGCGTTCGCGGACGACGCGTTCCATACGGGTCAGGCCGATGCGGAACTGGTTCTGCAGGAGTTCGCCGACGCAGCGCAGGCGTCGGTTGCCCAGATGGTCGATGTCGTCGACAGTGCCGAAGCCGTCCATGAGGTTGAGGAGATAGCTGATGTGGGCGATGATGTCTTCGCGGGTAATGGTGCGATGGTCATAGGGAAGGTCGCTGTTGTTGCAGATGATCTTATAGACCGAGCGTCGGGCTTTTCGACGAAAGCTTCGACGAAGCCGCCGCCATCACCAGCCGGAGCGCCATCAGCAATTTCACGGTGGAAGACACCGCTTTCGCGGATCTTTTCGACTTCAGCCGAGCCGATTTCCGTATGGGCATCGACGATGACTTCCCCTGTTTCCGGATTGACGATCGGTTCGTGGAGGGTCAGGCCGAAGAGACGGCGTTCCCAGCCGAGTTTCTTGCCGGCTTTATAACGGCCGACGCGGGCCATATCATAACGGCGCGGGTCGAAGAACAGACCTTCAAAGAGATTGCGGGCGCTTTCGACAGTCGGCGGTTCACCGGGGCGAAGTTTCTTATAGATTTCAACGAGGGCTTCGTCCTGATTTTCTGTCGTGTCTTTTTCAAACGTAGCCTTCAGGCGCTTATCGTCGAAGAAGAGCTGCAGGATATCGGCGTTGGACGACCAGCCAGGGCACGGATGAGTACCGTAACAGGGATTTTGCGGTTGCGGTCGATGCGGGCATAGACGATGTCATTGGCATCGGTTTCCAATTCGATCCAGGCCCCGCGGTTCGGGATGACCGTTGAATTGTACAGGCGGATGCCCATCGGGTCGATTTCGCGGCCATAGTAAACGCCAGGAGAACGGACGAGCTGGCTGACGATAACGCGTTCTGCCCCATTGATAATGAAGGTACCTGTATCGGTAATCAGTGGGAAGTCACCCATGAATACTTCCTGGTCCTTGATTTCACCTGTTTCGTGGTTGACAAGACGGATCTGGACACGGAGCGGTGCGGCGTATGTCGTATCGCGTTCCTTACATTCACGAATGTCGTACTTCGGTTCCCCTAACTTAAAATCCTCGAAGGATAAAGACAGGTTACCCGATGCATCTTCGATGGGAGAAATGTCTTTGAAGATATCTTTCAGTCCCTTTTCCAGGAACCATTCGTAAGATTTATTCTGTAAATCCAACAAATGAGGCATTTTCAAGACCTCGTTAATCTTAGCATACGTGTATCGAGTCCTTTTCCCTACTTGTACAGGTTTGAACATGCTGATTCTTCACCCCTTATAAAAAGTAAACCATTATGATAGCGTTGTACAGCGCTGTGTAAAGCGACAAAAAAGCAAGGCTCTCAGACGATTTGAACCTTGCTTAATTTTTTGCTCACCGGAAGCGCTTCCTCCATGTATCTCATAATATCAATTGAACATTTTGCAATAAGTTATTATAGCATATGAAGTTTCTTCTGTCAATATTTAATTTTAACAAATTTCTAAAATTTCCAATTACTGATGGACCCGGGCCAGGGTGTATTTCTTCTTCCCCTTGCGAACGATGACGAATTTGCCATTGGAGTTCTTATGGGGTTTGACGATTTCGTGAGAGCCGTCACTTTGACGCCGTTGATGGTGACCGCACCGTGGGTGATGTCTTCGCGGGCCTGGCGCTTCGATTTATAAATCTGGGAATCGACGAGCCAGTTGACGACGTCTTTTTCTTCGTTGGAAACGTCTACTGTCGGCATCTTGCCGAAGGCCTGTTCCAATTCGTGTTCCGACAGATCAGCAATGCTGCCGTGATACAGGGCTTCCGTGATGTTCTGAGCTTCTTTCAAAGCTTCCGGGCTGTGGACGAATTTCGTGACTTCTTCAGCCAGGCGGCGCTGGGCCAGGCGTTTTTCCGGTTCTTTTTCGACCGATTCAGCCAGGGCGTCGATTTCTTCCTTGCTGAGGAAGGTGAAGTATTTCAAGTATTTGACGACGTCCGCATCGTCCTGGTTGAGCCAGAACTGATAAAATTCAAAAGGCGACGTCTTTTCCGGGTCGAGCCAGACAGCGCCGCCGGCAGTCTTGCCAAACTTGGTGCCGTCCGATTTCAGCATGAGGGGAATGGTCAGGCCATAGGCTTTGGCTTCGCTGCCGTGGATCTTGCGGATCGTGTCGATACCAGCCGTGATGTTGCCCCACTGGTCGGCGCCGCCGATCTGCAGCTGGACATCGTTGTGAGCGAAGAGGTGTTCAAAATCGATGGACTGGAGAATCTGGTAGGAAAATTCCGTAAAGGAAATACCGGCTTCCAGGCGGCTGGCGACGACTTCTTTGCTGAGCATGATGTTGACGCTGAACAATTTGCCGTAATCGCGGAGGAAGTCGAGAAGACTGATCTGGCTGAGCCAGTCGTAGTTATTGACAAAAGTGATGTTTTCCGAATCGCCGAAGAGATGCATGAACTGGGCTTTCAATTTTTCGGCATTGGCCTTGATTTTATCGAGAGTCTGGAGCTGGCGTTCCGTCTTGCGGCCGCTCGGGTCCCCGATAGCACCGGTGCCGCCGCCGATGACGACATAAGGATGATGGCCGGCGTTGGCAAAGCGTTTGAGCATCATAAAGGGAATCAAGTGGCCGATATGCATGCTGTCGCCTGTCGGGTCGACACCGCAATAGAGGGAAATGCTCTTTTCTTCCGTAAGCTTCCGCAACCCTTCTTCATCTGTCATCTGATTGACGGCACCGCGCCAAGACAATTCATCAATGATATTCATCGAATTCGCTCCTTTATATAAAAAATGATAAGTTACATTCCATTATAGCGACCTGAACGAGTTACGTCAATGTGCGTAAGGGCTTGTCGCATGAAGGCAGCGCCTTTTTGAGTTTTAAGTTTGTAGTTTTTAGTTTGCAGCAAATAGTAAAAAATTTAAAACCAGCTTCTACAAACTACAAACTCCGTACTACAAACTATAAAGTAAAAGGGACCTCGCATAATGGTAGAAGCCTTCGTGCGACAGTCCCTTACGTTGTTAGTTGTTAGCAGATGGATTTAAATTTTAAGGTGCCGTTTGCAAAGCCATGCCACATTAGCCCCTTGAGTATATGGCCAACTGGTCGCAGCGGGCCGCCCTAGCCGGGGCGGCCCCTACGCACGAGGCCATAGGCCGTGGATTCTTTTATCGCCTGGCTGCGATTCCGTAGGGGCCGTCCTGGGAAGGCGGCCCGCTACGCGCTGAGGGTTTCCCGAAGCGTCGTTGTCATTTTGAGCTCGTCGCGGCGTCACCGCCGCATTGGAGTCCGAGAGGCTACTGGCTGATCCGGTTCACGATGAAACCGCCCAGTACGGCTGCTGTGAGGGACGCAGCGATGATGGCCGTTTTGGCCGTCATCAGGACAGGACTTGCAGGAAAGGCCAGACCGGCGATGAACAGGGACATGGTGAAGCCGATGCCGGCTACGAGCCGACGGCCCAGAAGTGGCGCATCGTCAATCCGTCTGGGAGAGATGCCTTTTTCAAGGATACCAATATCCAGACAGCCAGGCCGATACCTAAAGGCTTACCTAGACGAGGCCGGCAAAAATCCCCAGGCCCGGTGCGGATAACAGGCCGGACAAGCCGCTCAGGTCGAGGCGGATACCGGCATTGGCCAAGGCGAAGATGGGCATGATGAGGAAAGCCGAAACCGGCGTCAAGGCGTGTTCCGCCCGCAGCAGCAGGCCTTCCCGCCCATCCTTTCCAGGCACTGCCGGCATGGCAAAACCCGTCAGGACACCGGCCATGGTCGGATGGATGCCGCCGTAGAAAAAGGCCAGCCAGATGAGGATGCCACCGGTGCGTAAAGCCAGGGCTGCTGCCAATTCCGGCGGCAGGCTGCCAGCATCAGCAGCCAGACAACGAGGCTCCAGCCAGGCCGGGGCGTTGAGGGCCCCGGCATAAAAGACAGCGATGACGACGATGCCGCCGAGGTCATCGACGATGGCCAGGGCCGTCAGGAAGACGACGAGGCTCCTCGGCGCTCTGGGAGCCGCCAGGGACAGGACGCCCAGGGAAAAGGCGATGTCTGTCGCCATGGGGATTCCCCAGCCGCCCGCCGTCGGCAGGCCGGCATTAAAGACACTATAAATAGCCGCTGGCACCAGCATGCCGCCTAAGGCAGCGGCCATGGGCAGCATCGCTGCCGACCGGGATTTCAGTTCTCCGTAGAGGAACTCCCGCTTCACTTCGGCACCGACGACGAAGAAAAAGACAGCCATGACGCGTCGTTGATCCAGTGCAGCAGAGACATATGTGTCCCTGCCGGCAGCGGGGCCTGAAGCCAGTGGTCATAAACGGGACCGAAGGGAGAATTAGAGATGGCCATGGCCAGGATGGCACAGGCGATGAGTAACAGACCGCTTAACGATTCTCGTTTCATATTTCCTCCTTGATTGGGCGGGCCGCCCTTTGGGACGGCCACTACGGATTCGGGCGACGTTCAAGGATGACGCCTTGACGATAGGCTTCCAAGAGAGCCTTCAAGTCGCGGATCATCTGCAGGAGTTTCTTACCGTTATCCGTGTCGCCGATCATGACCCGCTTCGGTTCCAATTCGACCTGTGTCGATTCGGAATCGATGTCGACATTGTTCATGAGGGCCTGATAGACGTCTTCAAAGGGATAGTGGGATTTGATGCGGATACCATGGGAGTTGAAGATGAGCGTGTAACCGGCAATGCCCGTAGAGCCCTGATAAGCTTTGCAGAAACCGCCGTCGATGCAGATTTCCTTGCCTTCCGCACGGATTGGGCTTTCGCCTTTCTTGACCTTGACCGGCGTATGGCCATTGATGATGTGGCCTTGGGGCGAGTCGATGCCAAATTCGTGAAGGATCTTGATACATTCATCTTTATCGCGATTCAGGCGGTAGTAAGCATTCTGCGGCTCTTTCCACGTCGATTCATCGATGATGTAACTCCGTTCAAAAGTCTTGACGATACGGCCGGATACGGGAGAATCAGCACCGCACCAGAGATACCACATATAATCCAGGCTGTCCGTATCGCGCTGGTCGTAAGCCCGGCGGATGAGGTGTTCCGCTTTATCCATGAATGCCTTGCCCTTATACGGCTTGCCGTCGAGGTAGATTTCCTTGAAACTGCCGTCTTCATTAAGGGGCAGGCCGCCGTGGAACAAGAGGTTGTTATTCATGCAGCGGTATAAAGAACCGTGGCTGTAGAGGAAGCGGATATGGCGCTGAAGGCGTTCGCTTTCGGTAAATTCAACCTGGATGTCATTCATGAGCTGATGTTCTTCCGGCGACAGTGTATACGGGTCCTGCGGGTTGACGGTCGGGAAATCTTTGGTCTTCAGTTCATACGTCTTGCCACCGAGGGTGATGACGCCTTTTTCCCAATCGATTTTATGGAACAACAGGCGGTCGTCCATATTATAGTCGGGATGACGGTAAATCGTCTGGCCTTCCAGTTTAGCCACGATGACGTTGATGGCCTTGACCATCGGTTCCATGCCGTCGTCCTGTTTATACGTATCCAAGGCGAACAGGGCAAAGGGGCGCAGGCTGATGCCATAACCGCTTTCTAATATTTCCATATTATGGTAACGGATGTTATTGCGCAGGACATTGGCGATGCAGGCGGCATTGCCGGCAGCGGCCCCCATCCAAAGGACGTCGTGGTTGCCCCACTGGATGTCCAGGGAATGATGGTGCATGAGGGTATCCATAATCTTATCGGCATGAGCGCCGCGGTCGTAAATATCGCCGATGATGTGCAAGTGATCGACAGCCAGGCGTTTGATGAGATTGGCCAAGGCGTAGATGAATTGCCGCGTACTGCCCGTTTCTAAGATGGTATCGAGGATTTTCATATGGTAGACCAGCTGATTCTGGTCTTCATCGGGCTGGGCATGCAAGAGTTCATCGATGACGAAGCGGAAGACTTCCGGCATGGCTTTACGGACCTTCGACCGCGTGTACTTCGAAGACAAGAGCTTGGCCAGGTCGATCATCCGTTCCAGCGTCGTCCGGGCCCAGTCATCGTTGACCTTGCCTTCTCGGTATAGCATGTTCAGTTTTTCTTTCGGATAGTAAATGAGCGTCAATAAGTCATCTTGTTCGGCTTTGCTCATCTTGTCAGAAAAAATCATTTCTACTTTTTCCCGGATGACGCCGGAGCAGTTGTTCAGGATGTGATAAAAGGCTTCATATTCGCCGTGCAGGTCACTCATGAAGTGTTCCGTCCCCTTGGCAGATTGACAATCGCCTGCAAGTTGATGATTTCCGTAAACGTCGCAGCCTGTGTCGGATACTCCTTGGACAAGAGCTCCAAATAGCGCAGATATTCGGGAGAATAAGTATCGTACGTTTCCATGTTGCGTACCTCGCTTTCTCATATAGTATATATAGTATGGCTTATTTAATTTCTATTGTATATCATCATTGTCAGAGTGGCTAGATTCTTTTTCTGCTTTTTACCAACTTTGGCTCTATTTTGTTCATTCCGCATATACAATTACCCTTTTAGCAGAAGACAACACATGATTTTCCCTTTTCATCTTTAATCAGTATAGTTCTATTTATACCATGATTTTGATTCATATTGCAATTATTTTTAACGAATATGTCCTTTTAACCTACTATAACGTTTATCCTGTGCCATAAAAATCCTTGAATTTTGATGTCCTTTTTCACATAACGGCAATTCGGTGCCAGCATGGAAAAATCTTTTCCTCATTGTGGTATTTTCAAGGGCAGAAAAACATGCTATTATGTAATTGTAGAAATCAGTTTTAGGTATAATTAATTTTAAATGAGGTGATTACATATGAATAAGTATTTGGAATCTGTTATCGAAAATGTACGTACGAAACACGCAAACGAACCGGAATTTGTCCAGACCGTCGAAGAAGTCTTGAGCTCCCTGGACCCCGTCGTTGAACGCCACCCGGAATATGAAAAGTTCGACCTCCTCAACCGTCTTGTTGAACCGGAACGGCAATTCACATTCCGCGTCGTCTGGCAGGACGATAAAGGCGAATACCACACCAATACGGGCTACCGCTTCCAGTTCAACGGCGCTATCGGGCCCTACAAAGGCGGCCTCCGTTTCCAGAAAAACGTATACTCAGGCATCATCAAATTCCTGGGCTTTGAACAGATCTTCAAGAACGCCTTGACCGGCCTGCCCATCGGCGGTGCTAAAGGCGGTGCTGACTTCGACCCGACAGGCAAGTCCGACGCCGAAATCATGCGTTTCTGCCAGAGCTACATGCAGGCCCTCTATCGCTACATCGGTCCCGATATCGACGTACCGGCCGGGGACATGGGCGTCGGCGGCCGTGAAATCGGCTACCTCTTCGGTGAATACCGCCGTTTGAAAGGCTGCTTCGAAAACGGCGTCCTCACGGGCAAAGGCTTCAGCTTCGGTGGTTCCCGCATCCGTCCGGAAGCTACGGGCTACGGCGCTGTCTACTATCTGGAAAACGTCCTCAAAGATGACGGCCAGGACATCAAAGGCAAGACCATTGCCGCTGCCGGCTTCGGCAACGTAACCTGGGGCATCTGCAAGAAAGCTACGGAACTCGGCGCCAAAGTCGTTACCCTGTCCGGTCCGGACGGCTACATCTATGACCCGGACGGCGTCGCTACGCAGGAAAAAATCGACTACCTCCTCGAAATGCGCAACAGCGGCCGCAACCGCGTCCAGGACTATGCTGATAAATTCGGCGTCGAATTCTTCCCGGGCGAAAAACCGTGGGGCCGCAAAGTCGACATCATCATGCCGTCGGCTATGCAGAACGACGTCCATCTGGAACAGGCTAAACAGATTGCCGCCAACAAGATCCGCTACTACATCGAAGTCGCCAATATGCCGACGACCAACGATGCTTTGAAATTCTTACTCGACCAGAAAGACATCATCGTCGCTCCGTCGAAAGCCGTCAACGCCGGCGGTGTCGCTACATCGGCCCTGGAAATGAGCCAGAACAGCGAACGCCTGGTATGGACTGCCAAAGAAGTCGACGACCGTCTCCATGAAATCATGAACACGATTTACCAGAACTGCAAAGACGCAGCTGCCCGCAACGGCCTGGGCTACAACCTCGTAGCCGGTGCAAACATCGCCGGGTTCGAACGCGTCGCCGATGCAATGCTGGCACAAGGTGTCTTCTAAGTTATACCTGAAACTGAATATATAGAGCGTGAAAAAAGGGCTTGTCGCCATGCGACAGGCCCTTTTCTGTAGGGGCGCCCATGTGAGGCGCCCGTTCACGCAAATTCGTTTCACAAGTATCTCACATATACCTAACGGGATTGCCACGTGCGAGCCCCTACAAACAACCCTATCAGGAGAGGCATGGTACAGCTGCCGTGAACTCTTCTTTCATCTGCTGGCGCAGGGCGCTGTCCTGGGCAAAGAGGAGGGCCAGGCGGCCCATGATTTCGGCGCCTTTGACGATGGTCGGTTCGATGGTCCTGGCTTTGACGGCATTGGCGATATCCGTCGAGTGTTCCGGCATGGGAACGTCGCCTAAGGCCAGGTGGACGTGGACGGCCGGGCACTGGTGGCTGACGTTGCGACGTCGGAGCTGCCGCAGTCTGTCGGATATTCATAGGGGATATCCATGGCCTGAAGGACTTGTTCCGATGCCTTTGTCGCCGCTTCGTTCCAGACCATGTTGTCGAATTTGCAGCCCATCTGGCTGACATCGTACGTCGTTTCCGTGGCAATGGCCGCACCTTTGAAGCAGTTCATGACTTTGGCTACGACCGTATCGAGGTATTCCCGTTCGCTGTGGCGGATACAGCATTCGATTTCGGCGTAATCGGGAACGACATTGGAAGCCATGCCGCCGTTGACGATATACGAGCCGATGCGCGTTTCCGGACGGACGTGCTGGCGCAGCATATCGATGGCGTGAAGGGCCAGCATGGCCCCGTTCAGGCATTACGGCCATTCCAGGGTTCACCGGCGGCATGGGCTGTCTGGCCGTGGAAGGCGACGCGGTAGTCGTCAAGAGCCAGGAAATGGGAATTGGCATTGGTCTTCGTCGGTGAAATGTGGACCATGACGGCGAAATCATAATCCTTGAAGACGCCCTGGTCGCACATGATGACCTTGCCGCCGCGCAGTTCTTCGTCCGGTGTCCCGATGAGTCGACGTCGACAGGCAAATCGGCTAAATCTTTCAAAGCAGCCGCTGCCAGGAAACTCATAGCACCGTTGGCCGAATGGCCGCAGCCGTGACCGACGCCGGGCAGGGCATCGTATTCGGCCAGGAGAGCCATCTTGAAGACAGGCTTATCAGCCCGATGGGCAACGGCGCGGAAGGCCGTGGGCTGACCGGTGAACTGTTCTTCCACTTCCATGCCCAGGGAACGGCACAAATCGACGTAATGCTGGCAGGCATGGTATTCTTCGCCGGATAATTCCGGATCGTCAGCAATGGTATAATTGAGCTGAAAAGCCTGGGCTTCATGGGCCTTCAAGGCTTTTTTCAAATCTTCGAGTGTATTCATAATCTAAAAAAACTCCTTCTATCCAATGATGAACATATATAAAGGGATGACAATGATGCCCATGACGACGGTGATGAAGCTGACTTCCGTCGAATAGCGGACATCGGCACCGACGGATTTGGCGACGACCGTCATCTGAGTCATGGCCGGCATGCTGGCCTGCATGGTGAAGACCTGGGCCGACATAGGCGTGACCGGGATGAAGGGCAGCAATACCAGGACGCAGGCCGGACAGACCAGGAAGCGGCCGACGAGGCGCCGATGATATCCCGGTCCCAACGGACCGAAGCCAAAGAGATGCCCGTCATTTCAATGCCGATGACCATGAGCGACAGTGGCGTCGCCATATTGCCGACGTATTGGAACGACGTCAGCAGGAAATCGGGCAGCTTGATATTGGCCATGATCAGGGCCAGACCGGCTAAAAAGCCCAGGAGAGGCGGCGAAAAGACTTCTTCAGGGTCTGCAGGGAAAACAGGGGCATACTCCCCTTGCCGCCCAGCTGTCGTTGACGATGTGGTAGACGCCGAGGGTCCAGAACATCGTCGTATTGGCCATGTAGTAGAGCATAACTGACGGCACGCTCTGCGTCCCGAACAGGGCCAGGTTGACGGGCAGTCCGATGAAGATGGTATTGGCAATGAAGAAACACGTAATGAAGACGCCTTGCCGTTCCTGTCGGATGTGCAGGACTTTAGCTGCCACGCGGCCGACGGCATAGGCCAAAAGGATGGACGCAAAGGGCAGGAGCAGGTCCGGCGCAATGCGGATCAGCGAATCGTGGGTGAAATCCTTTTCCAGCTGGCAGAGCATGTATAAGGGCAGGCTTATCTTCATGACCAGCTTGGTAAAGACGACGCTCATGTCCGGGCCGAACCAGCCCTTCTTAGCCAAGATGAAACCGATAGAGATGATGAACAACACCTCAAAAATCCCTTGTAACCCGTGCAATCCCTCTTCCACGTTACCGCTTCCCTTCTAACTGGTATAATTCCGGCCGCCGGTCGCGAAAGACGTTGATGCGGCTGCGGATGTCGTCGATGACGGACAAGTCGATTTCCCCGGTGACGACGACTTCCCCGTCACCGCCTTCGGCCAGGACTTCGCCCCACGGTCGATGATCATGGAATGGCCGCAGAAGTGGTAATCCCCACAGGTACCGCAGCTGTTGACGGCGACGACGAAAAGCTGGTTCTCAATGGCCCGGGCCGATTGAGGATCTGCCAATGAGCCAGGCGGGGATGAGGCCAGGCGGCCGGGACAAAGAGG
>ENA-OQBT01000265-OQBT01000265.1-human-gut-metagenome-genome-assembly--contig:-NODE-265-length-36022-cov-4.422789_pt1 | contig 36022 bp, 20 predicted proteins | sample MGYA00242749_ERZ504557 | MGnify/ENA primary metagenome ERZ504557 (study PRJEB26092, sample SAMD00036243) | human gut metagenome | host: Homo sapiens | study: EMG produced TPA metagenomics assembly of... | reverse complement strand
ATGATAACACAAGAGGTCTCAGGATAAAACAATTTGATGGAAAATACGTCAGATTCCTTTATTCCAAGACCTCTTTTATTACGCCTTAAAGATGAAAAATAAGTTTGTTATAGTGTGCTTGATAATATCCAATGACGGAAGTATGACAAAAGGTACTGACAACCAAACGGTGGACGGTATGAGTATCGAAAGAATACGAAAAATCATAGTTTCGCTCAAAGATGAAAGCTATCAGCCAAAACCTGCAAGAAGAACCTATATTCCAAAGAAGAACGGAAAAATGCGTCCACTCGGAATACCGTCCTTTGAGGATAAATTGCTTCAAGAGGTTATCAGAATGATTTTAGAAGCTATCTATGAGGGGCATTTTGAAAATACTTCTCATGGTTTCAGACCTAATAGAAGCTGTCATACGGCACTCAATGAAATTCAAAAAACTTTCACGGGTGTGAAATGGTTTATCGAGGGAGACATTAAAGGTTTTTTCGATAACATCAACCATGCTACGCTGATTGGAATTTTACGAGAACGTATCAATGATGAGAGATTTCTTCGACTGGTAAGAAAATTTCTGAATGCAGGCTATATTGAGAATTGGACTTTTCATAACACCTATTCGGGAACACCGCAGGGTGGCATTATCAGTCCTATTCTTGCAAACATTTATTTGGATAAATTTGATAAGTATGTAAATGAGTATGTTCGAAAATTTAAAAAAGGTAAAAAGCGTATGCGTACAAAAGAGTACCGCAGGAATGAAGTCGAATTAAGCAAAGCCAGAATCGCATTGAAAAATGCAAACGGCGACTGTGAAAGAGAAAATGCGATTGCACGCATAAGGCAGTTGGAAAAAGAACGGGTGAATATTCCCCAAAGTGATCCCATGGATAACAATTATGCAAGGCTGGTCTATGTCAGATATGCTGATGATTGGCTGTGCGGAGTTATCGGCTCGAAAGAGGATTGTAAGAAAATAAAAGAAGATTTTAAGAATTTTCTTAAAGAACAATTACAGTTGGAGTTATCAGAAGAGAAAACGCTGATTACCAATGCTCAAAAAAGTGCGAAATTTCTCAGTTATGAAATCAGAGTACGGCATAGCAATCTAACCAAGAGAGATAAAACAGGCAAGCTCGTTCGTAATTATACGGGCAGAATTGTACTGGAAGTTTCAAGTGATACAATCAGGAAACACTTGATTGATACAGGTGCTATGAAGTTAATCTACCATAATGGGAAAGAAATTTGGAAACCCAAGGCAATATACAGATTGAAAAACTGTGATGATTTGGAAATACTCGACTACTACAACAGTATGATACGAGGTTTTTACAATTATTACTGTATAGCTAATAACAGCTCAATCATCAACAGCTACAAGTATATTATGGAATACAGTATGTACAAAACCTACGGCACAAAATACAGAACATCAATTTCAAAAGTAATCGAAAAATTCAGAGTAGGAATAGATTTTGCTGTAAAGTTCCGTAACTCCAAAGGAATTGAGAAAATAAGAGTATTTTATAACGAGGGTTTCAAACGGCAGAAAAAAGTATTTCAATCTAATGCAGACTTAGTTCCAAATACAATCAAATATTTCAGCAGTACAAAGCTAATCGACAGATTAAAAGCCAGAGAATGTGAGCTGTGCGGAAAGACTAATACTCCCATAGAAATTCATCATGTTCATCGGCTTAAAGATTTACAAGGTAAAACTTTTTGGGAAGCTCTTATGATAGCAAGAAATCGCAAAACAATAGCCTTGTGTAGAGAATGTCATAAGAAATTACACTGTGGACAGTTAAATTGAGTTTATAAACGGAGAGCCGTATACAGCGAGAGTTGTAAGTACGGTTCGGGGGCGAGTATTTGGAAACCTACCATAGCAATATGGTAAGGCACTGGGTACTTAGCCTACAGAGAGAAGGGCGTATTATCCGCCAGGGAAATCATAATAAAAAGGTTCATATCTTCCGATATGTAACAGAATCCACATTTGACAGCTACATGTGGCAGTTGATTGAGAACAAGCAGAAATTCATTTCTCAGATTATGACCAGTAAAGCACCTGTGCGAAGCTGTGAAGATGTGGACGAAGCGGCACTTTCCTATGCAGAGGTAAAAGCTCTTGCAACCGGAAATCCAGCAGTAAAAGAGAAGATGGCATTGGATGTTGATGTGGCAAAATTAAAACTTTTAAAAGCCAACCACATGAATAACCAGTATCGCCTGGAAGATGATATTGCAAGGAATTTTCCACAACAGATTGCAAAACTGACAGAAATCATTGACAGCTACAAGGCAGACATCGCTCATTATTCTGAGCATAAAAGCACAGATCCAGAGCAGTTTACTATGGAGATTGGTGGCAAAGTGTTCACAGAAAAGAAAGAGGCAGGAGCAGCACTTCTGGCGGTATGTAAAGATATTAAAACTGTAGATGCTGCGATGGATATCGGAAACTATCAGGGATTCAATATGAGGATTCAGTTTGATGGATGGAGTAAAGAATTTATATTATCTGTCAAACATGAGGCTGTCTCGAAAGTTCATCTTGGAGCAGATGCACTTGGAAATATTACCCGTATCAACAATCTGTTGGACAGTTATCCAGAGAAGCTTTCAGAAGCACAACAAAGATTGGAAACAGTGTATGAACAGATGGCAAATGCGAAAGAAGAAGTGGGAAAGCCATTTCCAAAAGAAGAGGAGTTGAACCAGAAACTGGAGCGACTGTCAGAGCTAAATGCATTGCTCAATATGGATGAACGGGAAGATGCAGAAGCAGAGGTATCTGAATCAGATGAGAAAGAAGAAAGACCGGCACGTGGTTCTATCCATGAAAAACTGCAGATTTATAAAGAAAGAGTCAGCGGGAAAGTGAAACTGGCAAGGATAACAGAAAACGCGACTTTGGTCTGGAATAAGAAAACAAGGAAGATGGCATAATCTGACAGAAAGTATGTTCTGTGGGTTATGCCATTTTTCAGAATACAGGAGGAACTTATATGGCAAGAAACAGGATAATAGGTAGAGAAACGCAGAAAATGCAGGAATATACGCAGGAACAGATCAATCAGGCAGAGAGTAGAGGTATAGAAATATCAACAGATGTAAAAGAACAGCTTTTTGAATATGCGAATCTGATCGGCGAGAAAGAGAAAGTTAGGGCTTTGGTAAGAAATCTGGCAGATGCAGTGAGCCAGGCAGATTCAGAAGGTGTAGAGGATTTGCTGGATGACGCAAGAATGGATATTCAGGAACTGCCAGATCCAACCATAGGTAAGCTGGAACTACGTGACTATGGATATATGGAAGAAGATATGGTGCCACTTAGAAAAGAAGCAGCTTTGGATTATCACAGAATGGGTTCTAAGATTTATCGTCTTGGCAGTGCTGGCAGTAAAGGTGAATATGCGAGTAAAGAAATGATACAGGCACATGACGGTTTGTTTGGAATGGAATCGCAGATGTGGGAACGGATAAAAGATAACAACCTAGATTATGCAGAAGAAAATTTAGGAGCATTTCAGGAGCCTATGAGTGTCATTGAGCAGGAAGAAGCACTGAAATTATACGATGCAGGAGCAGATATCTATCTGATCACTAATTTTTCATCACCTATGTATGTCACAGAACGCATGGAAATTGAACGAGGACCGGAGCATTATCAGATGTCTATGACAGAACTGGAGCGTTTCCGTAACCTGGAATGGGAAATGCAGAAATATCCACAGATTCAATCTTTGAAAGAAGCAAATCTGTTGTTAGGAACAAGAAGGACATTTGGAATTTATCAGATTCGGGATGATTTACCGGGAGAAAACTATGCATTTATGAATATGAGTTTTATTGAAAGTCATGGTATGCAGATAAAAAAAGAAGATTATAAGCTGGTCTATGTTGGTGAATTATCAGGAAATATGTCACTGGATGATATTTTTGAAAAGTTCAACATTGACAGACCGGAAGACTTCCGTGGGCATTCCCTGTCTGTCAGTGATATCATAGTTCTGAATGACGGGAAAAAGGTAACTGCTCATTTTGTAGACAGTATCAGTTTTGAACAGCTGGATTCTTTCCTGAATCTGGAAGAACAGGTTCTTAGTGAACTGGCATATGAGGTAGGAGAACGATATTTTGCTATTCAGAGAACAGAAGAAGGATATGATTATTCCTTTTACGATGAAGATTTCCGCTTGATGGATGGTGGCATTTATGAGAATGATGAAATTTCTATTGAAGAAGCGGCGGAGGAACTTTTGGAAGACGAAGGCTGGACGGGAGAACGCATCCGTGGGGATTATGATCAGTTGATGGAAAAAGTAGAAGAAATGGATGAAGCTGTAATGGCAGAGATTCAGAAAAGCCAGGGCGAATATAAGCCATTGGCAAAGGTGGAGGAACTGGAAGAGGCCAATTATAACATGATTGATAATGTACTCAATAATATGCCGCCTAAGAAAGAAGCTTATCTGGAATATTATGCTGCAGAATGTGATGAAATTCATGATATGGGAGCTTATGAGAAAAGCACAGATGTGAAAGAAATCGCAGCAATCTATGAGAAGTACAGAGAAGATCCGGAAAACGCTTATAAAGGCAGTGGAATGGGAATTATTTATCGTGATCCGGAGGATAGCTTGTTTGATGAAACAGAACTGTTGATTGTAATGGGAACAACGATACACGGCGACTTCTTGGATAATGTGCGGTTTTTAAAAGATCAGCCGGTGGTGCGTGAAGGTTTAGAGAAGATTCATAAAGCATTGCCTGATTATAAATATATCCCGATTCAGGATGTGCGTGAGGCAATGTATCCGAAAAAAATGACAACAGAAGAACTGGCAGCAGCATTGGATGAGATTGCGGAAGACTTCGATCCGTATGACTATCGGGACCATGTAGAGCCAGGGCAGGATACCATACAGGAAGTCATGCTGGATCTGCAAAGTGGAAATGTTGGTTCTTATATTTCCTTTCTGAAGGATGTGATTGAAGAAGACTGTGAGCAGTCCGTGTGGGCAGGTGTTTTGCTGGAACGGCTGAAATCCTACGAACCAGATATATCCAAAGAAACAGAGCCAATGGTGTATGTGAATTACTGTGAAAAGCGAGAGCTGATGGAACCACGCTGTCAGAAGCTCTCAGATCTGGATTCCTGTACTGCACAGAAGGATAAGGAATGGTACGCAGACCGTAATCCGAGGACGGATGAGCCGATGGTAACAGCCCAGATGTTTTTTACTATATATTATGCGGAAAAAGGCGATAAAATGCTGCAACATTTCAAAGGGAAAATAGATATTGGAACAGGAAATGGCGGTATTTTAAGTCAGCTGAAACTCCAAAATGAACTGAAACTTACGGATGAAAGCTGGATTGGTTATCTGAAAAACAAGGGAAATGAAGAGTTTCAGAAGTGTATGGAAGATCTGACCGATATGCAGAACCATGTGCTGCCATATTTGCAGAGCTTTTGCAGTCTGGAAGAAAAAAATGTGCAGGAAAAGCAGGAACGGCAGGTTGCAGAAAAGCAGGACAGCAGAGTAGAAGCGTCAAGAGCAGCGAATGTGACAAAAGGGGATAATGACAAAGCTGTGAAAAAGGTAGTTTCGAGTATGCAAACAGAAAAGAATAAAGCAACTACGAAGCAAAGAAGCCATCTATTCATGAACGACTGGAAATCAATAAGAGAAAAATCCAAGAAAAGCAGGGAAAAGATGAGCTGGAGAGAGGAGCTGATCGGGATGTAAGAACGGTATAAATTTATAGAAAGGCACTTGGCTCCGTTTTGGACATAGCAAAAGTGCTGACAGTGACGAACGAAGATGTGCTGCCTGCTTATTTGCAGAGAGTATCTGATTTTGAAGACTGCTACTTGCAACTTGTACGAAGGCGAATCAGTGTGATGCGATTGTGACAAGGAATAAAAAGGATTTTCTTTCCTTTTGGATTACACTGCTTTCTCCGGAAGAACTGCTGAATATTTATTCGTAAAAATATGTTTTTACAATCGGCAGCAGAAGGAAAGTTGAATGATAACTCCGATCCAGCATACTGCAAAATATAAAAATTTTATAACAAAGTGGAAAACCCTGCGTAGGATCAGAAATGTTCTCACAGGGTTTCATGTATCTAATAAAATATAGAAATTTAGCGGATTTCTGCTAGAATAAGAAAAACTGTTAAAAAAATATCGTACATAGATCAAAAAGACTATATATGGGCGACCTTTTAAAGCCGATTTATATAAAATAGAAGAAAAAAAGGTGGTCGATACCGTGGATATAAAAACAGCGGTCATATATCGTTTAAACGATCTGATTAATCAGAAAGATATCACAGTGAATGAGGCGGCGGTATGTTCTGGCGTTCCTCCTTCAACATTAAAGAATATTTTGTATGGTCAGAGTAAGAATGCTGGCGTAGTTACAATAAAAAAGATATGCGATGGATTGGATGTCACAATACAGGAATTTTTTGCTGATCCCATCTTTGCAGATTTGGAACCCGAACTATAGGAAGAGTAAATGCTCATAGGATTCAGATTCTGCAGGATGGATTTTTTATGAAAAATGGTTAGGGGAAACTAACTTAGGAGGACATAGATGTATAAAATAGCAATTTGCGATGATGATAAAAATTACAGGGAGAAAATAGAGAAGGTTATAGAAACGGAAGGGATTCTTCCTAAGAGCGAGATACGGTTTTATGAATACGAGTCAGGAAAGGAACTACTGAAAAATGCTGATATTTTGCATGATTTGGTCTTTATGGATATGCGTATGCCCGGATTGGATGGGAATAAATCGGTACTGAAGCTGAGGGAATACAATAGGGCAGCGATATTGGTGTTCTGCTCCGGATACTTTGAACCGACTTCAGACAGCATCAATATTGGGCAGCCGTTCCGGTATATTATGAAAGACTTGCATGACAGAAGTCTAAAAAGGGAAATCCCTGCAATTTTATCAAAAGTAAAATTGCACTGTGGAGATTCTTCCGTGACGGTTACATCAGCGGGAAGAGTAATTCGTATCTATACGGAAGACATTTTATATATCTGTCTGGCGAAAAGGGGTTGCTCTATATACGTTGCTAGGCAGGGGGAGATAGATGAGATGCATTGTAAGGAATCTTTAGGCGATTTATATGAACGTCTGGCCGGAAGGGGATTTGAGTATGCACATAACAGTTATATTGTAAATCTGGCGAAAGTGGAAGGATTGGAAAAGAATGTGGCGCTGCTACAGATGGGAATCCAATTGAATGTTTCAAGGTCGAGAAAAGGTCAGTTTGCTGACGCTCTGATCATGTTTCTTGGGGAAAGGAACGGCATGGTATGATAGTAAGAGATTTTTTGATCTGCCTTCTTCAAATGTATCTGTTGGAAGATCTGGAAAAGAACATGCTTCCATACAGAAGAGAAAACTTTTGGGGAAAATTTCTCATATATTTTGTCGTAGCGCTGATAATGCTCGGAATCAACCACTTGGAATCCTCAATATTTAATATGGTAATGATTCCGGTAACGTATATGATTGTGTCAATGGTTGTGTTCCGGGGAAATATATGGAAGAAGCTGGTTATAGTATGCTGCTATTATGTGCTGGCAATTATTCCTGAATTTCTCTTTGCAACGCTTACGAATGCGTATGGCGTGACTGGTGCATCTGAGGGTTTTGGGACGGAAATAGAAAAGACATTAGCGCTACTACTGATGAGTACCATGACATTTCTGTTTATTAAATGCATTAATCAGGTAACGAGAAAAAGGGATTATCTGACGATTGAGAATAAAACTTTTACTGTGCTACTCATGCTGCCAACCGCTACGATCATTATATTAGGATGTGTGTTTTATTCAAATATTTCTTTTGAAGGAATGAACAGGGTTATGGTTCCGGTAGGAGCTTCACTGCTGCTATTGACGAATATCTTCATTTTCTCAGTGTTTGACCGGTTTGTAGAGAAATCAGAAGAAGTGAAGAAGATGGCCCGGCTTTACCAGAAAAGCAGGGCGGAGATTGCTAATTTACAGTATATGAATAAGGTCAATGAGGATAACAGGGCATTCTTACACGATATAAATAAATTTATTTGTACAGTAGCCGGTTTGATGGAAGAAGGAGAAAATCAAGAGGTCAAGGAGATTATGGAACATTTAGGTGTCCGGATTCAGAGCCTTCAAAAAGGTGTGTATTGCGAACACCCGATCTTGAACAGCATCCTGTGCGAAAGGAAATTCCTTGCGGAATCTAAGAATATTTCCTATAAGATTACCCTGGGTAATGATCTCAGGCTGGACTTTTTGGAAGAACTGGATATGATCTCAATCGTAGGTAATCTTTTGGATAACGCACTGGAAGCGGCAGAAAAGACAAAAGATGGCCGATATGTGGAATGCAGGATGTATATGGGAAATGAGGAACATTTCCTTGTTATGGAATTTTGCAACGGGTATGTTGTTCCACTGTTAAAGGACAAGGACCGGTACATAAGCACCAAAAGAGATGCAGACAGTCACGGAATCGGACTGCATACGGTTGGAAAACTGGTTAAAAAGTATGCTGGAATTATGAGAGTGGAGGTCGGAGAACAGGAGTTCTCTGTTAAGCTGATCTTTACAATAAAATAAAGATGTGCAAAAATCGCCCAAAAAGTTACCGTTTTTGCCACGGGTAATTGAAAAGAGGGCGATTTTTGTGTAAACTTTCGAAAAAAAAGGGAGGCATGTAACTATGAAAAAAACAATCAGAAAAAGCTTGGGTATCAAAGTACTTGGAGTTGTAAACTGTCTTGCACTCTGCCTGACGGCATATACGGCAAATCTGGCGTGCAACTGGCTGTACTATCAGGAAGAAGAGCCGGAAGAAGTTAAGAAAATGAGGAAATTCTAGTGTGGAAAAAAACTACCGGCTGGCTTTTTGAAGTGCAAAAAAGGAACGGGATTCTTGAAGAAAAAGACCGCAGGTTGTATGAATATGCTTACGGTGTACTGCTGGGCAGGGTCGCGATATACCTTATCACTGTCATACTTGGCATCGCAACGGGGAATTGGCTGGAGATGCTAGTCTTTTTATTGCCCTTTACTGTTCTAAGGCAGTATGCCGGAGGAATTCATTTAGAAAAAGCAGGGAGCTGCATGATTGTTTCCAGTATTCTTGTCCTTCTATGCAGTCAGTATCTGGCATCTGACCTAATTGTGACGTGGCAAATGCGGATTATATGGCTTGTCGCAGTTGGATTCATATTTGCTATGGCACCGGTGGATGCCAGCAGCAAGAAACTGGATGTGAAAGAGAAGAAAGTTTATGGGATGCGCGCGAGGGTAATTTTAGTGATTGAATGTGCGATAGCAGGTGTTTTTTCTGTGACCGGATATTCCCTGATCGTAAAGGGGCTTATGGTAGCGCATATTGTTTTGGCGTCCGGTTTGATATTGGGATGGATCAAAATTTTTTTTTGACAAAGAGTTAGAGGTAACTAATTACAGGTAGAAATAAGAAATGATTGAGAAAAACATATTACAAAATGATGGTAAACAGAGAGAAAAAGAACATTATGCCAGAGGAATATAAAAGTGAATATAAAAATGATAAAAAATACGGAAAACATTAGTAAAGAGAAAATAACCTTGTTTTGTCTGCCATTTGCGGGAGGCGGTGCTTCTGCTTATAACCAGTGGGCGAAAAAGATGCAGGGGAAAGTAACGGTATGTCCAGTTCAGCTTCCGGGAAGGGAAGAACAGATCATGGAGAAACCGTATATAGATATGTCGGTTATGTTAGATGACCTGGAAGAGGCTGTAAGAAAGGTTGTGTACGGACCGTATGCCTTATGGGGACACAGTATGGGTGGGAAGATCGCCTATGAGCTGGAAAAACGGTTGGAGGCAGCGGGATATACTGCAAAATGTCTGTTTATTTCCGGCAGCCGGGTTCCTAGCATTCCGGAGCCAAATCCAATCTATCATCTTCCGGATGAAGAGTTTAAGAGGGAACTGGGGAGATTTGAAGGGACGCCAAAGGAGATACTGGAGAACCAGGAATTGCTGGATTTCTTTCTGCCTATGCTGCGGGCAGATTTTACCATGGATGAAACGTATTATGACAAGGCGGGAATAGTGCTGCATACGCCTATCGCTGCATTTGGCGGAGAAAAGGACGGCGAAGCGGATGAGAGTGCGATCTTGGAATGGGGAAAGTATACGGACAATGATTTTAACTACCGGATATTTCCGGGAGGACATTTTTATCTGCGGGATTGTGAAGACGAAGTAATAAGTGAGGTCATGAGACTGCTTTAGAGAATGAAAAATGGAGATTAAACGATACGGAGAAAAGGAATTTCTGTCAGCAGACAAACTTTATATCCGTGAAAATAAGATACATATATGGTGTATCCGCTGGCCTGAAATGACAGATTTCTGGAAGAACCATGAATATATCCTGAGTGGGCAGGAATTGGAGCAAGCCGGAAGATTCCGTTTTCCTGAAGACAGGATGCGTTATATAGCCGGGAAGGTTGTCGTGCGGATCCTCTTAAAAAGATACTTAGATATGGAAACGATTGATTTTTCTGTCAATGAACTGGGTAAGCCTTATCATAAAAAGATTGCAGGAAAGCGGACAGTGGATTTTAACATTTCGCACTCGGGTGAATTCATACTGGCGGTATTCGCTGTCGGAATGGATATCGGAGTGGATGTGCAGGAGATGGCAGAGTGCCCGGACTATAGGGAGATAGCGGAAAATTTTTATACTGCAGAAGAAGCGGAAGATGTAAAAAATGAAGGACCGGATCTGTTTTTCCAGTACTGGGCGGCGAAAGAGGCATATGTAAAGGCGCTTGGGATTGGATTAGGAAGAGGAATGGATTTCTTCTCTGTCAGAAACGGAAAAATTGCAGAAAAAGATAAGAAAGATCAGGACTGGTTTCTGTATCCGGTCAGGATCAAAGGATATGCTGCGTATGTGGCGGCGCATAAGAAAGGAGACAGATAAAATGGGTTATAAGAAAGATATGAGCAAATATGAGAATCTGGAAGGCTGGGAGAGATGTGGCTTTGGAGAACAGCTTGATAGGTGGGCGGAAAAATATGGAGAAAGAACTGCGGTCACGGACAGTGAAGACGAGATCAGTTATATGGAATTAAAGCAAAAAGCAGATTGTCTTGCGGCAGCTTTTCTGCGTAAAGGGATTTTAAAGGGAGATAAAGTGCTTGTGCAGCTTCCGAACAGGATTTCTTTTGTGATTGTGTTTTTTGCGCTTTCCAAGATTGGGGCGGTGCCAATCATGATGCTGCCGGCCCACAGGGAGGCGGAACTGGAAGGAATTATTGAACTGGCAAAGCCGGCCGCTTATATTGTGGTGGAGAAATATCTGGGATTTTCATATGTGCCGATGGCAAATGCGATGAAAGAGAAATATTCATGTATCCGGCATATATTTGTAGATAGCGAATCCGGGGATATCAGTGGAATGATTGCGGAAACGTGTGGAGAAAATGGAGCATTTCCGGCTGTGGATGGGTATGAAACGGCGGTGCTTTTGCTGTCAGGCGGGACGACAGGGGTTCCGAAACTGATTCCGCGCACCCATACGGATTATATGTATAATGCCCGCATGTCCGCGAAGAGATGCCGCCTGGATAGCAGTGACGTTTATCTGGCGTCTCTTCCGGTAGCTCATAATTTCCCGTTATGCTGCCCGGGGCTTTTAGGCACGCTGGACGTGGGAGGAAAAGTTGTGCTTGCGTCTGCGACCAGCCCGGATGATATCCTTGACGCAATTACAGAGGAAGGCGTTACGATTACCGCATTGGTTCCTGCTATGGTTACTGTGTGCATGGAAATGTTGGAATGGGATGAAGATTATGACATATCCAGCCTGCGAATTTTGCAGGTGGGCGGCGCAATGCTGGAAGATTCCCTTGCAGATAAGATCATTAAAGAATGGCCTTGCAAACTGATGCAGGTATTTGGTACGGCGGAGGGGCTGCTGTCCTTTACCAGTCCGGAAGATGAAGATTCCCTGATTGCAAGATGCAGGGAACTCCGGTGTCTCCTGCGGATGAAGTGAAGATTGTGGATGAAGAGGATAAGACCGTACCGGAAGGAGTTTTTGGGGAATTATTATCCAGAGGCCCGTATACGATTGATGGTTATTATATGGCGGAGGAAGCGAATAAAAAGAGCTTTACGCCGGACGGATTTTATCGGACGGGCGATAAGGCTATGTGGACGAAAGACGGAAGACTGCGTTTGGGTGGGAGGATCAAAGAGCAGATTAACCGCGCCGGAGAAAAGATCATGCCTTCAGAGATTGAAGCTTACCTTTGCAGGCATCTGGAGATCAAAGAGGCAGCCGTTGTCGGCGTTCCGGATGAAACCCTTGGAAATCGGATATGCGCATTCCTTGTAACCGATGATGAAGCCGGGATCGATTTACAGGAAATCCACAGGTTTCTGCGGGAAATAGGCGTTGCGGCGTATAAAATGCCAGATCAGATAGAACGGGTTGAAACATGGCCGCTGACCAGCGTAGGGAAAATAGATAAGAAAGCATTAGAACGGATGGCGCAGGAAAAGTAGAAGGAGACAGTAGCATGGAATATATAGAGATAAAGGAACAGATCAAACAAAAACTGCCGGTAGCTAGAGATTTTGGAGATTCCGAAAATCTGTTGGAGCTTGGGCTTTCATCCCTGACGATCATGCGTCTGGTAAACCAGTGGAGAAAACAGGGGGTTAAGGTTTCTTTCGGTTCATTGATGGAAAATCCCACCTTTGAAGGCTGGTGGGCGTTAATCCAGCGCAGCATGAAGAAAAAAGCGGGCAAAAAACGGGCGCAAGAATCTAAGATAACGCCGGAAAAGGATATGAAACAGCCGTTTCCTTTAACAGACGTACAGTATGCATATTGGGTTGGCAGGGATGAAGAACAGTATCTTGGAGGGATAGACTGTCACGCATATTTGGAGTTTGATGGGGAAAACATAGAACCGGAGCGTCTGGAAAAAGCATGGAATGTACTGCAGTATCATCATCCTATGCTGCGCGCCTGCTTTTTGGATGATGGAACACAGAAAATCCTGGATAAGCCGTATTGTGAAAAAATAAAGGTTCATGATTTTTCCCGGATGTCATCTGAGGAAGCAGAGGCAATGGCAGTATCTGTCAGAGAACGTTTATCCCATCGGAAGTTAAAGATTGAGGAAGGCGAAGTAGCAGGAATAGAGCTTACGCTTTTTCCTGAAAATAAGGCACGCCTTCATGTGGACATGGCGCTTCTGGTTGCTGATGTACAGAGTCTGCAGATATTATTGAGGGATTTGGCATCTGCTTACCGAGGGGAAAACCTGCCGAAAGAATCAAAAGGGTGGAATTTTGCTTCCTATCTGGAACGGCAGAAACAGGAAGAAGGGGAGGAACGGAAAAACGCAGAAAAATACTGGAAGAATCGTTTAGAGCATTTGCCAAAAGGCCCTGACCTTCCATTGGCAAAACGTCCGCAAGAAGTGGAAAAAACGGTGTTCAACCGCAGGATTGTGAGAATCGAAAAGGAAGAATGGGATCATTTGCAAATGCGGGCAAAAAAATACCAGACAACTCCGGCAATGGTTCTTCTTACTGCATATGCGGTGGTTCTGGAACGATGGAGCAGGAATCATTGTTTCCTTATTAACATCCCGTTTTTTAACCGGAAAACAGAGCAGCAGGGGTTAGAGGAAGTAATAGCAGATTTTACTACTCTGTTATTGCTGGAGATTAACTGCGAAGAAAATCCGACTTTTGCGGAATTGTTGGACAGGATTCAGAAGCAGCTTCATGAGGATATGAAGTATACGGCATATTCCGGCGTGCAAGTACAGAGAGACATTGCGCAGATGTGTGGGGACGCATCGGCAGTGGCTCCGGTTGTTTTTGCCTGCAATCTGGGAACGCCGTTGGTAAATGATACGTTCCGGAAAGAACTGGGGCAGTTTTCCTATATGATTTCCCAGACGCCGCAGGTGTGGAATGATTTTCAGAGTTATGAAGATGAAAATGGCGTACAGCTACATGGGACAGCGTGGATGAGTTATTCCCGGAGAATATGATCCCGGATATGTTGGAGAGTTTTGAGATTCTTCTGCATGAATTGGGAAAGAAGGACTGGAATCAGAGATTTGATGTGTTTCCGGAAAAAAGAAAAAGAGAAGTTGAAGATACAGCGCATACAGGAGTGCCGGAGCGTTCGGAATGCCTGCATTGGGCTGTTATGAACCATGCGGAAGTTTGCCCGGAAGATATTGCGCTTATTGATGCGGGAAGCGGAAGGTCGGTATCCTATGGGGAATTAAAAACACGGGCAACAGCAGTGGCGGCAGGAATTTCAGAAAAGGATATTAAGGGCGTCCCGATTGCACTTACCCTGCCGCGAGGGATAGAACAGATCGAGGCGGCATTAGGAATTTTGCTTTCCGGAAATTCATACCTTCCGGTCAGCTTGAGCCAGCCTAAAGACCGGAGAGCGTTAATTCATGAGAAAACGGAAGTCCGCTATGTGGTCACGAATCGGGAATTATCCGAAAAACTGGATTGGCCGGAAGGTACGGAAATCCTTGTGATGGAAGGTATGGAAGAGGGACAGGAAAATGTGAAACTGCCGGAGGTGTCGCCGAAGGACAGTGCCTATATCATCATGACGTCAGGCTCTACAGGTGTTCCAAAGGGCGTAGAGATTGCACATGAAAGCGCATGGAATACGGTTCAGGATATTAATGAAAAATACCATGTGACAAGTGCGGATCGGGCGTTGGCTGTTTCGGCTATGGATTTTGACTTGTCGGTATATGATGTTTTTGGAATTTTAGGCGCAGGAGGAACATTGGTATTGCTTCCGGAGCAGGAAAGAAGGAATGCAGATTACTGGCTGGAACAGGTGTTGAAATACCAGATTACCGTTTGGAATTCAGTGCCGGTGCTTCTGGAAATGCTTTTGATACGGGCGGAATCCATGAAACAGAAACTGCCGATTAGGGCGGTTATGCTTTCCGGAGACTGGATTGGGATGGACCTCCCGGAGAGGGTTGTGGCATGGACAGAGGATTGCCAGTTTGTCGCTATGGGAGGAGCCACCGAAGCAAGCATCTGGTCTAATTATCAGAATGTTACCCTGCCAATGCCGGAAAACTGGAAATCTATTCCTTATGGAAGGCCACTTAGGTATCAGGCATATCGTGTTGTGGATGAGTATGGAAGGGATTGCCCTTACTGGGCAGAAGGCGAACTCTGGATCGGCGGTTTTGGCGTGGCAAAAGGATATAGGGGAGATTCTGCGCTTACGGAGCAGAAATTTGTCAAAGATCAGTATGGAAGATGGTATCGGACCGGCGATCTCGGAAGAATCTGGAACGATGGGACAATTGAATTTTTGGGAAGAAAAGACCATCAGGTAAAGATTCGCGGACACAGGATTGAATTGGGAGAAATTGAACATACGATTCAGGAGTTTCCGGGTGTGGCTCATGCAGTTGTTGATACAGTCAGTGACGGTCATGACAATAAAACACTGGCTGCTTATATCGGAGCGCCGCTGCAGGAAGATTCTAAAGTTACAACATATTTGTACGGCACAGATATCTTTGGCGCAGGCTGGAAAGAACTGAAGGATGATGTCAGCAATTGGCAGATGCAGCAGGAACGGAAGACGGAATACAAAAATTTCCTTGCCTATGCAGACCAGAGATGTGTACAGCTTATGTTGGAGACACTCATAGAGTTAGGCGTTTTTGTATCAGAGAAGGAAGTTCTTTCGCAGAAGGAAATTTTTGAAAAAGGGAATATTACGGAAATACAGAAAAATACTGTGGCAAGATGGTTGGAAATTTTAAAGAAGGAAGGAATCCTGAAAGAAGAGGACGGCAGACTATCGCGTACCGGGAAGGAAGTGGCTGTACCGGAAAAAGCTGGAGATGCGGAAACGTATTTTAAGAAACTGAAGCCGTATCTGAAGCATATGGTTACCGGGAATGAAGTTCCGCTGGACGTATTCTACCAGAAAGAGCCGGCTTTGGCTCCGAATATGCTGCTTCGGAGAATTCCGGGCTGCGAGGAAACAGTGGAAAGACTGGTGCAGGGATTAAGGCTTCTGGCAGAAGAACGCAGAAAAGAGCCACTCCAGATTATAGAAATTGGTACAAGGGACACTGCAATTACAAGACAGTTTTTGAATGCACTGGAAGATGTAAGCGTGGCTTATACATATGCGGATTCTTCAAAATATTTTCTGCAGGAAGCAGAGAAAGAACTTGCGGGATATGAGAGAGTCGAGTTTGAGATGCTGAATCTGGAAGAAGGCATGGATAAGCAGCAGATGTCCTTGCATAGTTATGACGTTGTGATATCGGTAAATGCTTTACATAGAAATATTGATGCTGCGGATGCGGTAAAGAAAGTAGCGGAATTACTGAAGCCAAACGGAATATTGCTAATGACTGACCTTGTGGTAAGGACATACCTTCAGGAACTTACAGCGGCTTTTTTGGAAAATGGTTTTGCGGATATTCGGGACAAGAGAAGAGAAGCAGGGCTGGTTACCCCGGATTGCCTGCTGTGGAGAGAATGTTTATCAGAGGCAGGAATGGGCGAAGACTGTGCTGTGACAGAGAGATATGAAGATGTATATGCTGCAGCAGACAGCAGGCGTCTGTCCTGTCCTATCATAATGGAGCACTAAGGGAATACCTGTCAGAAAAACTGCCGGAGTATATGGTTCCACAGAACTATCATTTCATGGAGCAGCTCCCAACATTGTCCAATGGGAAGATTAACAGGAAGCAATTGCGAGAAGATTTTAAAGAAGAAACTGCGGTTATCCGATTTTCAAAGGCAACGACAGAAACAGAAGAAAAGCTTTTAGATATCTGGAAACAATTATTTGGATATGAAAATATCGGAATTGAAGATAATTATTTTAGCCTTGGGGGAGACTCGCTGATTGCCACAAGGTTGACCTCGGAAGTACAGAAAACCTTTGGCTGCAAAATAACGATCAGTACGATTTTTGAAAATCTGACCGTAAAATCTCTGGCAAAAGCTATTGAACAGTCCGAACAGAAAGAAGAAGATACACTGCAGATCAAACCGAATCTGGAGGAAGCATATCATCCGTTCCCATTAACCGATGTGCAGTATGCTTACTGGCTTGGCAGAAGCGGATTGTATGAATTGGGAAATGTTGCAACGCACTGTTATTTTGAACTGGATGCAGACGGCCTTGATACTGAGTGCGCAGAGACGGCATGGAATCTGTTGATACAGAGGCATGGGATGATGCGTGTTATTATCCAGCCGGATGGTATGCAGCGCATACTGGAGAATACTCCCCAGTATCATATTGACGTGACGGATATCCGACAATTGGAAGTGACAGAAAAAGAAAAGGCATTGTATGAAAAACGGGCAGAGATGTCTCATCAGGTAATTCAGACAGATGAATGGCCTCTGTTTGATGTGCGAATCACTAAAATAGAGGACCAGAAGCATAGAATCCATATCAGTTTTGACAATATTATCTTTGATGGCTGGAGTATGTTCCATCTCTTAGATGAGTGGGCAGAAGTATATCGAAATGGAAAAGCGGAAATGCCGATTACTTTGTCTTTCCGGGATTACGTGCTGGGACTGAAGCAGATAAAGTCTACCTCTGCTTATGAGAAAGATAAAAAATATTGGGAAGACCGGGTGGAGACTTTTGCGGACGCACCGGATCTGCCGCTTGCAAAGAACGAAAGCCAGATTACAGAGCAGCGTTTCTGTCGCCGGAGCGCAAAACTGTCACAGAAAGAATGGCAGTCTGTAAAAGACGCGGCGGGAAGACTGGAGGTAACGCCTTCTGTTTTTTTGATGAGCGCTTATGCTGAGACTCTCCGCCGATGGAGCAGCAATAAGGATTTTACGCTTAATCTGACGCAGTTTGACCGGAAACAATTGCATCCGGAAGTGAACGATCTGGTTGGAGACTTTACAACACTGACGCTGTTGGAGATAAAAAATACAGGAAATAGTTTTGCGGAAAGGACAAAGGCAATTCAGAAGCAGCTGACAGAAGATCTGGAGCATACAGCTTATGGCGCAGTTGAACTGGAGCGCGAATTAAAGAAAAAGACTGGAAATATGCGGGGCGCTATTATGCCGGTAGTGTTTACCAGTGGCCTTGGCGTGGAGCAGTGGAATGAAGGAAAGTGGCTTGGAAAACTGAACTATAACATTTCACAGACGCCGCAGGTGTGGCTGGATCATCAGGTGGTTGAAATGGATGGCTGTTTATGCCTGTTTTGGGATTCCGTGGACGAATTATTTTATCTGGGAATGCTGGATGAGATGTTCCGGGCATATACCGGCCTGCTTCATACGCTGGCAGTTCATCCGGAGATCATGCAGGAAAAAACGGCAAGTCTGGTAACAGCGGAAATTTCAGAAAAACGGCGTCAGGCGAATGAAACGGCGGCTGAATTTGAAGAGAAAACGTTGGATGGATTATTCTTGGAGGCGGCAGACAAATTCCCGGATAAGGAGGCGCTGGTAACGTGCAGCAGGCGGATGACATATCGGGAAATAAAAGAAGAAGCGTTTTACATTTCCGGGCAGTTACAGAGCATGGGAATAAAAAAAGAAGAAACGGTAGCTGTATTTATGGAAAAAGGTTGGGAGCAGGTAGTTGCTGTTTATGGAATCCTGTTTGCCGGAGCCGCATATCTTCCGATAGATATCCATAATCCAAAGGAACGGGTAGAAAAGATTCTCCGTGACAGCGGGACAAGAATTATACTTGTACAGAAACAGGCGGATGAGCAGGATACCGAATGGCTGCACGAGTGGGATTGTATTTCTGTGTCTGGATTAAAAACCGATTCTGAATACAAAGCACAGGAGAATAAGGCGGGAGACCTTGCGTATGTGATCTATACGTCGGGAACAACCGGGATGCCGAAAGGAGTAATGATTACCCACCATAATGCAGTTAATACGATACTGGATATCAATGTACGCTATCAGATTACAGAACAGGATACGGCGTTTGGAATCTCCAATCTTCATTTTGACCTGTCTGTTTATGATGTTTTTGGCATTTTAGGCGCAGGTGGGAAACTGGTTCTTTCGGATCCGGAATATGGAAAAGATCCGGCGCATTGGATTCAATGGTTGAATCAGGAGAATATTACCGTATGGAACAGCGTGCCAGCTTTTGTAGAAATGCTGGCAGAATATGAGGAATATCAAAGGCAGGTAACTTCACAATCGCTGCGGTTAGTAATGATGAGCGGTGACTGGGTTCCTGTTTCACTTCCGGGGAGAATCCGTAATCTGTTCCAGAATGTTGAGATTGTTGCACTTGGAGGAGCGACAGAAGGTAGTATCTGGTCAAATCATTTCGAGATTCCAGAGGTTGTGCCGGAGGATTGGAAGAGTATTCCGTATGGGAAACCGCTTGCAAACCAGAAGTATTATGTTCTGGATCAGAATATGGAAGATTGCCCTGACTGGGTACCGGGAACACTTTATATTGCCGGAGATGGCATTGCACAGGGATATTTAAACGATAAAGAAAAAACAGAGGAAAAATTTGTTGTCTTAGATAGAACTGGAGAACGGTTGTATTGTACAGGGGATATGGGAAAGTATTGGTCAGATGGAAATATAGAATTTTTAGGTAGAATGGATAATCAGGTTAAGATTGATGGATATAGGGTGGAATTAGGAGAGATAGAGGCGGCTTGAGAAATATTCCCACAATAAGGGCAGCTGTTGTTGTAGAAAAAAAAGTTGGCAATAAGAATGTATTGGCTGCTGTTTTTATAGCTGACAGTGACAATGTTAATGAAAATAGTGGCTATGACAATATTAAAAGCAATTTATCTAAAGTTCTACCGCAGTATATGATTCCTTCTATTTTTCAGGAAATAGAAAGATTTCCATTAGGAAGCAATGGCAAGATTGATCGAAAAAAGATTCTTATTAATTTAGCGGAGTGTGAATTAAAAAAGGAAACATCAGTTTGTCGTGCAGAAAATGAATTGCAGGAGAAGCTATTACATATTTGGACGGATATTTTAGAACAAGAAGTTAATTTAGATAGTGATTTCTTTGATATGGGAGGAAATTCTTTACAAGCTGTACGATTGACAAATCTTATATCAGAAAAGTTTGATTTGGAAGTTGGAATTGGTGAGTTGTTTGAAAATTCTACTGTAAGAAGAATGTCTGAATTGATTGGAGAAAAAGGAATAAAATGAAAAAATTAAAAGTAATTGTTTGTGGTAGTACATTTGGTCAACTTTATTTAAAGCTTTAAGATCTTCGCCAGAGAAATTTCAGTTGATAGGGATATTAGGAACGGGAAGTGACAGGACTCTTCGTTGCGCTGAAGAATATAATATCAAAGTATATAAAAGTATAGACGAGGTGCCTGATGATATTGATTTGGCTTGCGTGGCAGTTAGAACCGCTGCATTTGGAGGGAATGGTACGGAAATAGCTTTACAATTATTAGAAAAAGGAATTAATGTCATACAGGAACATCCTTCACACCCGAAAGATATGGAAATGTGTTATAGGGTCGCTAGAAAAAAAAGACTAGTTTATCATATAGGCAATTTATATCCGCATTTAGGTGATGTGCAAAGATTTATAAAATGTGCAAAATATCTCAATAATGAGGACAGGCTTTTGTATGTGGATACGGTCTTTTCTTCTCAAGTGTCATATCCATTGATTAAAATTTTGCAATTAGCGATGCCTAGTATTCAAGGCTGGGAACCGCAAAAGCATGTGAAGGTGGTAAAGTCTTCCAAGTTATGAATGGAAGATTGGGAGGTATACCGATTTGTATGCAGATGAACAATGAAGTAGTTCCGAGGGATGCTAATAATTACATGCATCTATTACACAAAATAACTTTTTTCTATACTGGAGGACATCTTACATTAGAGGACACATTTGGTCCTGTGATTTGGCATCCGCGAATGTTCATACCAATTCAAACAGCACTTGCTGGTACGCTAAATATTAGGTTTCCTGATAATGTATATCAAAATACAGGATATATTTTGTCAAACAGAAATCAGAATAAGACTTTTGAGCATATTCTGACTGCAGTATGGCCGGAGGCCATACTGCAGGATTTGTATCATGTGTATGCTCAAATTGAGAAAGGTATTGTTGATATGCAAACAAATCAACGGGAAATATTATGCTCAAAGCAATGGAATCAGATAACAAAAGATTTTGGCTATTCTCAAATAATACCAGAACAATATATGACTAACATATCAGTTGAAGAACTAAAACATAGCTGTGAGGGGAAGGAAAATAATGAATGATGTTTTTGATACAGACATTTTAAAACTATTAGGTACTTTGTATGAAAATGATATTTTCATTTGGCAGGAACAGGGAAAGTTAAAGTATAAATCTAAGGAAGGGAAAATTTCGAAAGATATACTAATGCAATTGAAGGATATGAAGTTGGCTATTATAAGTTTTCTTCAAGATTGTGAGAATAATAAATTTCCGATGTCCCCCTTGCAATCAGCTTACTTGGTAGGAGAAGCAAATAATTGTGAATTAGGAAATACTAATGCACATTATTATATTGAATACGAAATTTCTGATATAGATGTAGAAAAAATGCAAACAGTAATTAATGAGTTAATATTCAAACATGATGTATTACGCATGATTGTTCTAAAAGAAGGGGAAAATTATATATTAAATAATTTACCTTTATATACTCTCTCAACTTATCAATATATAGATTGTACATCAAGAAAGCGTGTAAGAAATATATGGAAAAATCATGTTTATAAAATTGAAAATTGGCCTATGTTCCATTTTGAAGTTGGGAAATCGGATGTTAGGAATGATGTACTACATATTAGTTTTGATTGTTTGATTTTAGATGCTTGGAGCGCCAAAAAACTGATTGATGAGTTGTTTCAACTATATAATGGACAAAAAGTAGATATTCCACAGTTTTCTTTTAAGGAATATATGGAAAAGGCTGCTATTTATGAGAGTAAAACAGAAAAGAAAGCAGAGGATTATTGGAAACAAGAACTTGAAAAAGTTTCAATTCCTTCGATTAAAACAGAAATTCCGATTCACGAAGTGACTAGCCCCCAATTTGGAAGAGTAGAATATATATTTACTTTTGAGGAAACGAAGTGTCTTTATGAAAGGGCTAAGTATTACAAATTGACTCCTGCAGCAACTATATGTACTTTATTTTTGAAAACCCTTTGTGAAGAGTATGGAAATCAGAGTATGACATTGGATATAACTCTTTTTAATCGGCTTCCTTTAAATGCGGAAGTGGATAAAATTCTTGGCGAATTTACAAATGTGGGTTTGGTAACTTTTCAAAAATCAGATAATATCTGTTTTTTAGATGAAGTTATAAAAATACAGCGTCAATTTTGGAAACTGGTTCAGTATAGGGAGTATGATGGAACAAAACTATTAAAAAATCTGGCAAAAGGTAAAGTGGGGAAAGCAGTATTGCCCATTGTATATACTTGTATGTTGGATGGATGCAGTTGCTCGGAACAACCATTATTTAAAGAGGTTTATGCTTTAAGCAAAACTCCTCAGGTTATGTTGGATCATCATGTAAGAGATGATTTGGGGAGCTTAAAATTATCGTTCGATATGTAACGGATTTGTTTCGGGAAGAAGATGTGGAGAAAATTTTGTTGGCTTATGTAAAGCGTGTTAAAAGTGCAATGACACAGATAGAGTGGGATTGTATTGTGATTTAAGAAAAAGGAGTAGAATTGTGTTTAATAAAATTTCAATATCAACCGAGAACTGGAATAAGATATGTGAACAGGCAAAAAAACACTCTCTCAAAGGGAGTGAACTGTTGAAAGCGGTTTTCATGAAAATAAAATATATATGGGGAACTGATGAATATAAAAGTTTTTTCACCATGGAGTGGCAACAGATTTTTGACTATATATCCAATAAGGATAGTTTAGCAGTAAGTAGTTCGATTTCAATTGAAGTAATGGATGAAGAAAAAGCAGAACCGTATATATTAATAGAAACTAATGGAAAAGCAAATTTGAGTGGTGATATAGGTCATTGTATTTCAAAGATAATTACTCAAATGGCACAGATGGATTTAGAGGATATAAATATTTCTTTTCTAACGGAGGAACAAAAAAATAGGCGTTGCAAGTTAAATGATACATGCAAAGAATATCATTACAAGGGGTTACATGAAGAGTTCTTTGAGACGGCAGAATGTTATCCGGAAAAAACTGCAATTATTTGGTATGATGAAATGCGTGAAAATATTACATATGCACAGTTGGCGGATAAAGTTCTTAGAATGGCTAACATGTTAACCATTCATGGAATTAGCGAAAACGAATATATAGCAGTCTCTATACCGAAAGGACCATGGCAGATCATATCAGTATTAGCGGTGTTGTCGGTGGGGTGTACTTATGTACCTATAGATATAGAATGGCCGGAAGAAAGAAAAACGAAAATATGCAAAAAGGCAAACATAAAAAATTTTATTACTATCACTACTTATTCTCCTGAAGTAATAGAAGGAATTGACATTATATATGCAGACGAATCGGAGCATTTTGAAAAAATAAAGGATTTTATGCGATATGAGGATGAAAGAAGTGCGTATGTAATCTTTACTTCGGGTACAACTGGTGAACCAAAAGGAGTAGAGATTTCACATAAATCGGCTGATAACACAATTAAAGATATTAATTACAGATTTGGAATTAGCAGTAAAGATAAATGTTTTGCTATATCGGAACTAAGTTTTGATCTATCGGTATATGATATTTTTGGTATGTTAGCGGAAGGTGGAACAATTGTATTGCCGAGACCAAAGGAACGGAAAATGGCCGATAGATGGTTTGATATCGTTATAAATGAACAGATTACAATATGGAACTCAGTTCCGGCAATCTACGATATGTTCTTAATGGTAGCAGAGAATAGCACTAAAACTGTACCTTTGAAAAAGGTTTTGTTATCAGGTGATTGGGTTCAACCTACATTGTATGATAGGAATAAAAAAATAACAAGTAATTGTGAGTTTATTTCTTTAGGAGGCGCAACCGAAGCAGCTATTTGGTCTGTGTATTATGTTGTCAATGAAGTGAGAAGTGATTGGAATTCTGTGCCATATGGTTATCCTTTGGCTAATCAAAAGGTAATAATAATGAATACTCAAAATCAAGAGTGTCCTGATGATGTACCAGGCGAATTATGGATTGGAGGCATGGGAGTTGCAAAAGGATACATAAATGAACCGGATTTAACAGAAGAGAAGTTTGTTTTTTATAACGGAAAACGTTGGTATCGCACTGGTGATTTAGTTTCATTTACAAAGGATGGACATTTAGAATTCTTGGGAAGAATTGATCACCAGATAAAGTTAAATGGTTATAGAATTGAGTTAAAAGAAATAGAGAAGAACATAAATCAGAGTAAATATGTTGATAAGAACATTGCTTTGATAATTAAGAAGAATGGGTATCCCAGATTGGTTGGTGCTATAAAACCATATATACCAGCTATAAAAATGCAGAGTTGTAGTATAGAGGATAATGGGACATTTGATGACGAAACTTCAAGAATAAGGGAAACTACGGTAAATTTATTTCTTCAAGAAGTTTTGAAACAAGTTGAAAATGATAGTATTACAATTTGTAGAAAAATGCAGATATTATATGAACTATGGAAAAAAAGGCTGATACAAAAGCAGGAAGTATCTGTTCAAAAGCAGGTCGTAGATACATGTTTATGGAAAGTGTTAAAGAATATGTTGCCGTTGTATTTAGATATTTTATCTGGCAAAGCGGAACCAAATGAATTGTTGAAATACCCTGAGTTTAATCCGGAATATTTAACATTTAAAAGTCCTGCGGTTAATTTATTTTTAAATAAGATTGTAGATACAATTAAGGCTACCGGCAAAAATAACAGGATTGGAATAATACAGGCGAGAACGGGAAAAGTGGCTACTGTTTTGTCTAGGCAAACTGAAGGACAGGAGTATATTTTATTTGATAGTTCAGCAGGTATGCTTGATATTGCACAAGGTCAGAACGCTCAAATAAATAATTGTTTGTATTCGATGGTACGCCAAGGAGGGATTGAACGAAAATATGTTGGTTATTGTGATTTTGTTGTTGCTGTCAATACGATGCACCAGTTGAAAATAAAAATGAGGGGCTTAAGCTGGCAAATATGTTGTTAAAACCTAATGGAAAACTTATGATGATCGAATGTGCAGATGAAGATGCAATGGCGTTGATTACATCTTATGTCTTGGAAGCGGAGAAAGTAGAAACAAATAAGTTTTATTTACAACTAAAAGACTGGGGCAAATTATTGGGCGATGCAGGATTTGAAATGGTTAAGGCTGAAATGTCAGAAGTTGATAACATTGAATATATAGAAGCTTTTTCTAGAAATGACTTTCTTCATGACTGTGAAAAAGGTATTTTTAAAATTCTTGAGGAGAATTTGCCTAAATATATGATACCAGAAGAATTTTATTATTTTGTCAACTTGCCGCTTAGTACAAATGGGAAAATCGACAGAAATAAAATACTAAGAAGTATTGAAATGCAGGAAGATTATTTCCAGAATGATGTGGCGTTGACTGATTCAGAAAGCAGGCTTGCAAAGATATGGAAAGATATTTTAGGTGCTAAAAATATATCTAAATCGATCAGTTTTTTTGAGGCTGGTGGTGATAGTTTGCTTTCAACTAAATTAATGATGGAATTACGAAAAGAATATAATGTGGAAGTGGCTCTAACAGATATTTTTGAGAACCCGTATTTGGAACAAATGGCGTCAATGTTAGATAAGAAAATAGATGCTGAAAATGCGTATGTTGAGGGAGAAATATGATTGGAATTATCGGAGGTTTTGGTGATATTGGGTGTGAGGTCGTAAAAAGTTTATGGATGATGGGGTATCGTAACCTATTAGTTGGTGGGCGGCATAATAACGATATGTTTCATACACAGACAGAAATAAAATATCAGTATATAGACTTAAACAAACAAGTGGGTATAGAAAACTTTGTGAAAAAATGCAAGATTATTATAAATTGTTCGGGATTAAGCTGCAATATGACTCGCGTACTGATATTGAAAATTAAAGAACATGGATGTAGTTATATTGAACCACAATTTAATAGGTTGTTAAAGGATATTATACCTGATAGAAATATTGCTTTTATTCAAGGTGTTGGCTCAATGCCCGGATTATCGGGTGCATTACCGATTTATTTGTCGGAGCGTTTTGAAGAAGTTAACAAAATAAAAATATACTATGTAGGGCAAGGAAAATTTACTCATAGAGCAGCTGAAGATTATTTAAACGGAATCGAGGATAGCAATAATTATTCGATGGTATGTTATGAAAACGGGGAATTAATTCCTAATATTGATAAAACATGTGAATTCCTGCCAATATTTTATAAAACATATATGCTGTTGCCTTATTATGATCAGGAAGCAAAAGAAATATGTATTTTTTTAAAGCCTAAACGCGCTGAATTTTATACTGCTATGGAGGATAATTTGACATATCGGTTATTAAAAAATGCTAGAGAAAAGTATAGAAATAATTCTATACAAATCATAGAAGATTTATGTAATGCGTCTGTGATTGATAGCGAAAAAAAATCGTTTTGTGGTTTTGCCATATGTGTTGATGGTAAAAGGGATGGAAAGCGGGAATGGCGTACTTTGATTTTAAAAGCTGATACGGCGGCGATATTGACGGGTACTACAATCGCAGTGATGGCCGATTTGCTTATAAAACGAAAAGTCACATTTTCTCATAATGTTTTATCAATGTGGGAATGCCAAATTCAGAATAGAAATTTAGTAGAGGCGATAATAAATAATTCGCGAATATCAGCCAATATATATGATTGTTCGCTAGAAGATTTATCTAATATTGAGGAGGGAGAGATATGACATCAAAGATAAAACTATCGTATGTGGATCTACTTTTGGACAGTTTTATATCGATGCACTAATGAAATATAGTGAATTCTTTGAAATTGCTGGACTTTATGCGAGGGGGAGCGAGCGATCTATTGAACTGGCTAAGAGATATGGTATTCCCTTATTTACATCCATTAAAGGAATTCCAAATGAAATTACGCTAGCGTGTGTAGTGATAAGATCAGAAGGTGTGGGAGGAGACGGTTGTAAATTGGCGATACAACTCATGGAGCGTGGGATTCACGTTATACAAGAACAACCGGTATATCCGGAAAATGTCGTAGAGTGTTATAAAGTGGCAAGGAAATATAGGGTTATTTATAATATTGGAAATTTATATATAAAATTACCAGAAGTTCAACATTTTATTAATGTCTCAAAGAAGTTGAATAATTTAAACTCTGTTCAGTATATGAGTTTATGCTTTTGTACTCAAGTGGCTTTTCCAGCAATTGCGATTTTGGCAGAGGCTATTTCAGGATTTCATGAATGGAATGGATTATCTGTTATAAAAATAATGGACCATTTGATATTATTACAGGAATGGCTGGAAAAGTTCCAATGACCATTCAATTTAATAACCAAATTAATCCAAAGATGCCCGATGATCTTATGTATGTACTCCATAGATTTTCTGTTTTTTTTCAAAGTGGAATATTAACTTTAGAAGATACTTTTGGACCGGTATCATGGAGACCAAGAATATTTGTTGAAAAATATGGGGTGGCAGAAAGGGATGAGGAAAAACTAAATGAACCTGCTTTTGCTTTGGTAAACGAATATAGAGAAAAGCAGCTAAAAGAGATATTTAGAAATGAATGGACTGGGGCTATTGGCTTACAGTTGTTGGAGATGAAAAATCAAATTGAGAACAGCAGATTAGACACTAATAGAGCTCAAAAAGATTTAATGGTATCTAAGTTGTGGACCGAATTATATCGAGCAACAGGTTATGCGAATTTGATTGATGATATAGACTATATTTATATTCCAACTAAAAAAATAAGAACAACTTACTAGTAAAATTTCAATGGCAAAATGCCATAGATGGAGAGTTATATGAGCGATTATAAAAATGTATTGAAGAAATGTGCAGATATGGGAATTGATTTATGGACTGAAAATGGGAAATTAAAGTATAAAGCAAGTACAAATACTTTATCACAAGATATACTTCGAGAATTAAAAAAATATAAGGAACAGATTATAGAGTATCTGGAAAAAGAGAATCAGGATTTGATTATTGTCCATGATGATGTAAAAAGATATGAGGCTTTTCCATTAACTGAAGTTCAGTCGGCATATCTTTTAGGAAGAGAAGATTATTACGACTACGGAAATACTGCGTGTCACGTTTATCAGGAATTTGTATATGAACGTTTGGACGTTGCTAAAGTGGAGATGGCATGGAACAAATTAATCCAGAAACATGATGCACTAAGGACAGTTATCTATAAAGCTGGTTATCAGAAAGTGTTAGAAACGACGCCATATTTTGAAGTGCATGAATACAAAAATATGGAGGATGGTTCAAAGGAACTTGAGAGAATTAGAGATGATTTTGGGAGAAAAGTGTTTCCATTAGAAAAATGGCCTATGTTTGAAATTGCAGTATCACAATTTGAGGATAAGTCACGATTACATTTTTCAATGGATTTTTTGGTTGCGGATTGGGCAAGTATATGGATGCTTTTGGAAGAATTTGAGGACATATATTTCCATAATATCATGGAATCATCTACTGATATTACATTTAGAGATTATGTATTATTTGAAGAACGTAAAAAGCAATGTCAAAAGTATGAGGAGGACAGAGCATTTTGGCAAAAAAAATTGCCACATTTTTGTTTGGCACCATCATTACCTAATTTGAATACAAGAAAATCTAAGACTGTAGAATTCGAACGTTATTCTCTGCGGATGGGAATTGAAGAATGGAAAAAGTTTAAAAAGAATTGTGCAAGTCATAATATCACACCAACCGCAGCAGTTCTAACCGTCTATGGAACAGTTTTGAAAAAATGGAGTTTTAACAAAGACGTTTGCCTTAATTTGACAGTTTTAAATCGAGAGACTTCAGATAAAAATATTAATAAAGTTGTTGGTGATTTTACAAAAATCCTATTATTAGAAATACGGAATCTGCATGATACTTTTTCAGATATGGCGCAGGATATTAATGCTACATTATTTGAAAGTTTAGACCATTGTGGATATTCTGGTGTAGATGTAATCCGTGATATATCTAAAACAAAAGGTAGAGAATATGCAAGTATGCCATATGTTTTTACAAGCGCTATTGGTTTGATAAAAAATTCTTTACAGGGTAAATATGAGGGTATTGGAATTTCTCAAACACCACAGGTATTTATTGACTGCCAGGCAATGGATGGAGATTTTGGTCTGCAAATAAATTGGGATGTAAGAAAAGGAGTTTTTGAAAATCAACTTATTAGAGATATGTTTCAGATTTTTGAAATGATTTTGAATCAGCTGGCTGCCGATCAAGATATGTGGGAGAATAAATTATCAATTGCTCTGCCAGAAGCGCAAAGGAAACAGCGGGAACAAGTTAATTGTAAAAAAGATATATTTGATGATAAGTTGCTGTATACAGATTTTTTGAAAATTGCAAATATATATCCGAATTATCCGGCAATATATGATGATTTGGGAACTATCACATATGGTGAATTGTTAAAATTATCTGCTAGTATTGCGGCTAGATTACAGGAAGAGGGAGTAAAAGAAAATGATAAAGTTGTAGTTATGATACCTAAAAATAGGTATCAGATAGGTGCTGTGTTGGCTGTATTATATTTAGGTGGAGCGTATGTTCCTATTGATATTACGTCCCCAGTTAAAAGAACAGAAAATATTATTTCACAGTGTAATAGTAGTGTTGTTTTAAAAGTAACAGAAGTAGAATATGATGGCTTGGCAAAAAAAATTAATGTTAATGAAATAGACTATAACAAAGAAAAAAAGGTTGACATAAAAACTTATGATACGAAAAAGCCGGCATATGTCATTTTTACTTCTGGAACAACAGGGGTGCCTAAAGGTGTAATTGTGTCTCATCACGCTGCATTGAATACGATTTGTGATATAAATAAGACTTATGGTGTTACAAAAACTGATTGTGTATTAGCTTTATCTAAGTTAAATTTTGACCTATCTGTATATGATATATTTGGCATGCTATCAGTTGGAGGATCAATTGTTTATGTGAATGATTCAAACTATATGAACCCTAAATATTGGCATGAAAAAATTGTTGAACATGGTGTAACAATATGGAATTCTGTACCGGCACTAAAGCAACTCTATTTAGCATATTTAAAAGAAGACGATCAGACCTATAAAGAAAATATAAGATTGTGCCTTTTATCGGGAGACTGGATACCACTTGGGATGCCAGAAGAAATTAAAAAGCACAACAAATATGAGAAAATCATATGTTTAGGAGGTGCAACAGAAGCTGCGATATGTCTATTTCACACGAATATGACGGGATAAAAGATGGATGGAAAAGTATTCCATATGGGAAACCGCTTGCCAACCAGCAACTTTTCGTAGTAGATGATAATGGGGAGGATTGTCCAGTGGGGTGTCCGGGAGAATTATATATTGCAGGAGAAGGTTTGGCTGATGGATATTTGGGAGATGAAGAATTGACAGAGAAAAAATTCTTCTATAGTAAGGTTCATCATTGCCGCGTTTATGCAACGGGGGATCTTGGAAGATATATGGATACTGGTGAAATTGAGTTTTTAGGAAGAATGGACACTCAAGTAAAAGTTCGAGGATATCGAATAGAATTAGGGGAAATAGAGAATGCTTTGGTAATGCAACCTGAAATAAGTAATGCAGTAGTACGAATTAATACTGAAAAAAAAGACTTGCCAATTGAAGCAGTAGTGGAGATTGCTAAAATAAACTCTCAAGAGAAGGATGCTATTTTGGCGCAGAGTAGAAAGTTAATAAAAAGTCTTGAATGTGTCAATGTTGAATTTGAACAGATATTAGACAGGACTAATTATAAATATGATTTTGCTAAAAGAGATGAGATAGCATTAATTTCGGTATTACATGGCTTGATTAAAGTAGGTTGTCTTTATAATGGATGTACATTAGAAGAGATTATAAATAGCGAAAAAGTTGCCCCCAAATATCGTTGGTTATTGTCACGTTGGGTAAAAGTATTAGAAGAAAAAGGCCATATTTTAAAAACAGAAGATGAAAAATATTCTATAGTGAAATGTTATTCAGATGAAGAATATTCTTATCTTATGAATGATGTATTTGAGAACTGGGTTGAAGAATATGGTGATATCAACTTGATGAGTTATATTAAAGACAATGCTGTACAATTGCAGGGAATATTGGAAGGAAATATAGATCCAGTTGGTGTTTTATATCCAGAGGGTTCAACAAAATATACGGAAGCACTATATGTGACTAGTTCTGTTGCTAAGATTATTAATAATTACTATTGTCATTTTATTTTGGAATATATTAAAAATAATTCCGATAGAAAAATTAGAATATTAGAGATTGGAGCTGGAACGGCGGCCACAGCAAAACCGATCATACAAGCATTAGGAGATACAGATTATGAGTATTATTTTACGGATATTACAAAATATTTTTCCCAGCAGCGAAGAATTTTTTTAAAGATAACCATCGAGTTGTTTTGCGGCAATTTAATGTTGATGAAGATTATAAAAAACAAGGATTTCAACCCAATTATTTTGATATAGTTATTGGTGCGTATGTACTTGAAAATGTAAAAGATATTAAAAAAAGTATAAATATTATTAAGGAGTTAGTCGCACCACAAGGATATCTATTGTTTTCTGAACCAGTTAGAAATGAGCCTTGGATATTGGCTTCACAAGCACTGATGATGACGGAGCCGGAAGATGATATTAGGAAAGACACTTTTTTCATCCCACCATCTGGCTGGATTGATGTATTGGATACTTGTGATATAACGTCTTCTACGAATACATTTCCAGAGGAAGAGTCGTCTTTGTATAATTTAGGGGCAGTATTGTTTATTAAACAATTCAAGACCAATACATGCTTAGTGAACAGAGAGAAGATAAAGGATAACATTTTAAGATATATACCTGAATATATGATGCCATCCTCTATGATTTATTTAAATGACTTTCCATTATCACTAAATGGAAAAATCGATTCAAAAAAATTATTTACATATGTACCAGAAATAGTAAATGATAAAATTGGAATTTCCGATAAAAGTGGTATTCAAAGTGAATTGGAAAAAAATATTCAAGAAGTGTGGAAAGAAATTTTGGAAATTGATCAGCTTGGAGCAGAGGACAATTTTTATGATCACGGCGCAGACTCGTTGATTATGGCTCAAGCGGTAACGAAAATTAGGGAAAAATTAAGAATAGAGATTCCATTTGAATCTTTATTGAGGGAGATGATTAATACACCTACAGTTCATGGTTGTGCTGAATATATAAGTAAGCATAGAGTGCATAATATTAAAGATAAAGAGGAAGAATTGCCGTTATTTTTCGTTAAAGAGTTTAATGAGACATCTAATGTAGATAGAGTAAGGATTTTAGTACATGGGGCATTAGGAACTGTTGAAAATTATTCAGATTTAGGAAATGCATTATCCAAACAAAATATAGGACGGGTTGTTGCATTTGGGATTGCCGATTATACGAAATATATGCAAATTGACACAAAGAATCTTCTGTCTACTTTAGCAAGTCAATATGTAAAATATATTTACGAAAAAGGATGGAAGAATATTCAGTTAATTGGATATAGTTTTAGTGGAAGTATTATAATTGAAATGGCAAGAATGCTAATGGAACAAAATGTAAATGTCGATAATGTGGTAATCATTGAAGGTGGGAGCATACCCATTAATATTAAATCTTCTATTATTATAGAATTGTTATTTTTGGATAGTATGGGGATCTCAGAGACTGTCTTGGGGATTAGCCAAGTAGGAATATTAAAAGCGGTATTTGAGGCTGTAAAGGAGCAAGGACTCCCAAGTGTTGATGATAATACATTGCTGTCTATATTGCAAAATGATATAGATAAAGAGAAAATGGTAGAACTAATAAAAAGGGGAGAAAGTGAACGTTGGGAAATGTATCAAAAATTTTCCGATAGTAAAAACTCTTTGAAAGCTCTTTTTGGTATATATAGAAAATCGTTTGAAGCATTACAAACACTTCCGGATATATATTTTGGGGATGTAACATACTGTAGTGTAAAGGAGAGGGAGGGAGCCTATGAAAGTTTTGATGAGATTACCATCAAATGGGAAGATATTTTATTAGGAAATATAAAACAGGAAATGATAAACGGAAATCATTATAATTGTATTACAGAAAAAAATGCTGAAAAAGTAGCAACACTTTTAATGCATGAATTAGGAGTATCACAGATAGAGCAAGTTAATGATCTGGTTACGGATTATAAAGAGGAAGCCATAACAGAGAAATTTTTGATAGAAAATGATTTATTCATCCAATTTGCATTATATAAGAGGAAAGAAAGTATTCTGTATGCAATGATTTGTTTTATGAAAAGCAAAGATATCTTTGCTGACGATAATACTGAGTATACTTTTGATGAAATGAAAGAAAAGTTAAATATTGCTCCTAAAAATGAAAAAATATTGTTGCGTTGGTTAAGAAACTTGAAAGCATATGGAATTATTCAAGCTACAAATAATCGGTATAGGTTATGTTTACATATAACAGAGGAACAATTTGAAGAAACATGGAGTAAAATGTTAGCACTTTGGAATGGAAAATTGTGTAGTGAGTTAGGAAACGAATATTTACTTAACAATATTAAAAAACTTTCAGAGCTATTTTCGGGACATGTGAACCCAACACATTTACTGTTTCCAGAAGGGAAATTTGACTATGCAAATGCATTATATAAAGAAACGTTTGTGTTCAAATTTTTAAATAATTTAGTTCTAAAGTCGTTGAAAATGGTTGAACAATCGAATGGAAAGTTAGAAATTTTAGAATTAGGAGCAGGAACAGGTTCTACGACGGATGCCGTACTTGAGCTAATTAAAGAAAATAATAAGGTAACATATTTTTATACCGATATTTCACAATTCTTTTTAAAAGAGGCTCAGCGAAGATATGCAGATATAGACAATATATTATATTCGCAATTAAACATAGATGACTTAAATTTTGATTCCAAGGTGGATATAATAATTGCTAACGGAGTGCTGAATAACGCAAAACACATAGATAGTACGTTTGAAAAAATGATAAATTTGGTAAGACCTGGAGGAAAAATATTTATCATTGAGCAAGTGGCAGAGTCTTTAGAAATACTGGTTTCTCAGGTATTTATGATGGAGGATATTGATAATAGTACAGAGAGTGAGACATTTAGAAGTGTTGAAGAATGGAAACGTATATTTAACAATGATAGGATAGAAAAAGTAGAAGTATATCCTGATATGCATTTTATAGAACAAAGGCTGTTTATAATATCCTGCAATTAAGAAACAATTGATATGGCTGCTCTCAAACCTTTACTGAGAGCAGTCGTTAATATATCTTTTTAATTGTGCTAGCTCATGAGAATTTTTTAGGAGTGACTAGTGTGAAAGAAAGTAGAGGACAGATATAAATGAGTGCACTTAAATAAGCTGTCTAAAAAGAGAAAGAATTTACAACTCCTCCTCCCGTGCTTTGTAGTATAGCTTCTTGAAACTATTATTGCACAGAGTAAGGGGGGGGGAATCTTTCGTTACTATTTGTGCCGTTGACTGAAAGGCAGCGGAATGGAGATTAAGATGGAATTTGAATCAGAAAAAATAATTAGTAAATTTAATAAAGGAACAATAGTGTTAGTTCATGGCGCTTATCATGGTCCATGGTGCTGGGAGGATAATTTTAAGCCGTTCTTTGTAAAACGAGGATATAGTGTTATAGTGGTCAATTTTAGTAATCCAAATCCAAAAGTGAAAATAAATGACTATATGGAACATCTCAATGAAGTGGTGGGAGAAATTAGTGGAAAAGTTTATTTTATTTCACATTCGTTAGGAACTGCAATAGTGGAAAAATATATTACTAAGTTTTCGCCTAAATTAGATGCCGTTGTCTTTTTGGCTCCTAGTCCAGTAATAAAAAGACTTCAAAAAGCCTTCCTTGTTAATTTTCATAATATAATGAGGAGTAAAAGTTGTTTCTACTTTTCTAATCGCCTAGATGAAAGTGTGGAAAGCGTTTATCTGGATAAGTTTACTGATGAGTCAAGGCAAATTGAACTTTTAATGATTCGCAAGAAAGTACCTGTAGGTTATGAGTGGAATTATAAGACATTAGTTATGGGGTCATTAAATGATAATTGTATGCCCATATCAGTGCTTCTGGATACTGCTAAAATTTTCAAGGCAAAATTGATTATTTATCAGGAGCATTGCCATGATATGATGTTAGATCCTGCGTGGGAAATCGTGGCGGAGGATATTCTGGGGTTTATTTTAGTATAGTTTTCTTTCGGGCAAATATTAAAATGATTAATCGACTTATTCGGATGTAAAAAGAAATAATTCTTTATAAATGATTTTTATAAAGTAAGAAATTTTGAGATATCACAATTTAATAAAGTGCTTTACTGAAAATAAGGAAAAATTGGGTGAAGTAAAAAGATTATTTTCATTTTCAAAATTGATTTTTCGGTAGAATTTAGTCATGATAGTTAAAAAGCATGAACAAGAAAAAATTAGTTGCATTTTTTATATTCTTGAACCTCACCGAAAATCATTGATTCTGTAGTGTAAGAGTAATTGAATATTCCTGTGCGGCAACACCGCAAATCCGGCAGACGGGAAACCGTCTGTCCGGGCTTGCGGAAACCGCTTATGCGAGTTTACTCGCGCAATGTTTTGTCTAAACCATAGACCTCACGCATTGA